>ENA-UOWJ01000263-UOWJ01000263.1-bioreactor-metagenome-genome-assembly--contig:-NODE-263-length-30218-cov-19.927428_pt1 | contig 30218 bp, 27 predicted proteins | sample MGYA00238156_ERZ761611 | MGnify/ENA primary metagenome ERZ761611 (study PRJEB28900, sample SAMN06268034) | bioreactor metagenome | isolation source: Joint BioEnergy Institute, California, USA...
TTCGCGGGCGTCTGGTGGCGAAAAATGATCATCCTTTTGCTGCTGAACTGGTCAAAAAGAGTAATACCTTAAGACGTGAACTGAATCTGACCCAGTCGGATCGCTATCCTCAGGATAATGTGATTGTTCAGGGGGAGGCAGGATTGAAACAGCCGGGTGAGGTTTCGGTCGAAGCCAATACTGCACAAGAGCTGGGCATCAAACTGGGAGATAAGCTCAGCTTTAGCTTGCCTGAAGGCATACTCGAAGCCAAAGTGGTGAATCTCAGAACGGTAGAGTGGGAGAGTTTTAGTCCAAACTTCTTCTTTATCTTTGCACCGAATACTATGGATGCCAATGCGGGCAGTTATCTGGGCAGCTTCTATGTACCGGAAACAGACAAAGATAAACTGGTGAATCTGGTTCAGCGTTTTTCCAATACGGTATTTATTGATGTCAGCCTGATTCTGGAAGAAATCAAACGAATTGTGAATGTGCTGGTACAGATCATTACCATTCTGGCTGTGCTGGTCAGTGTATCCGGTTTTCTGGTACTGATGGCCTGTCTAAACCTGCTCATGGATGAACGTAAACGTGAAGTGGCTTTGCTCCGGTCTTTTGGTAGTTCCAAACAGAAGCTGAAAACCATGATGAGTCTGGAAATCGGTTTTATCGGACTATTCGCCGGTATTGTTTCATGTCTGTTTGCAGAAGTGATCAGCGCCATTGCCAGCTATAAGATGGATCTGATCATCCAGCCTCATTGGGAAATCTGGATTATCCTGCCTGTGTTTATGACTGTATTATGTACCCTGATCGGGCGTTATCGTCTGAGTTATCTTTCCGAGATTCCACCTTTACAAAGCCTGCGTGAGATGAATCAATAAGATTCATTTCGCAGGTTGATCGGCCAACTGCTGTTGTAGCATTTGTAAAATCTCTTGCCAGAGTGGGCGGATCGGTTCAAGCAAAGCCAGATTATATTGATACAGCACGATACAGGCAGCGACGCCGAGCAGTAAGGCAACCAGACTGACCAAACGGCCACGCTGCATTTTCTGACCAAGATACCAGAGCGCTGTTAGTCCGGCCCCCATGATCATGCCGCCAATATGTGCGGCATTGTTAATTCCGCTGATCATAAAGCCCATCGCCAGGTTAAGGCCCATGATCATTACGAGCGTTTTTTTATCCAGAATAAAAGGCTGACGGGGCAACATTGGCAGTAAAGATAGAACAGTCAGGGAGGCACCGAGACCCATGACTGCACCCGAAGCACCCGCACTAACACCCGGCAATAAGCCAGGATTGGCTACACCGCCTTCGATTAAGGCATAACTGTCCTGGATACTCATATAGCCACTGAGCAAACTACCCATCAGGCCGGCACAAATATAAAGACCTGTAAAATAGATCCGGCCAAAAATTTGTTCAGCGACACTACCAAAAATATACAGTGCCCACATATTCAACATCAGGTGAATTAAGCCAAAATGAAAAAACATGCTACTAAACAGGCGTATGGGTTCCGCTAAATACGTTAAAGGTGCATAATCTGCTCCCCAGCGAATGGCATCTGGAGAACTTGGCTGTGTGATGTCCATTCCATTCAGAACCTGCCAGCCAAACAGGCCGACATTGATACAGATCAGGAGTGCGGTCATCCACCAGAGCTGCATTTCCAGTTTGCGATGTGTTGTTGGGGGAGAATATTCAGGCATGCTATTTTTTTGCTGTGATTGTATATTTCGAATAAGCTTAACACGAAAAATTGAATTTTCAGGAGTAACGCACTGACATGAAAGCCTTTCTGACCCGCACCCTTCTCGTGATTGTCAGTGTGATTCTACTTGTTCAACTGTGGATTTTTGCAAGTTTAGCCTGGTGGCGAACCAATCCGGTGAATACCACCATGATGATGCGGATCGATTATTGGACTGAACCCTCCAAACCCATTCAACATCAGTGGCGCCCTTATGATGAAATCAGTACCAATCTCAAGCGGGCGGTAGTGACGGCAGAAGATGGAAAATTCATGCACCATCATGGCTTTGACTGGGATGGTATTCAGACTGCGCTCAGCCGTAACAAGAATGAAGGCCGTGTCGTGGCAGGGGGGTCAACCATTTCCCAGCAGCTGGCTAAAAACCTGTTCCTTGTCAACAAGCGTTCATTCCTGCGTAAAGGTCAGGAAGCTGTTGCGACTTGGATGATGGAGCGCATGTGGTCTAAAGAGCGTATTCTGGAAGTGTATTTAAACTCGATTGAGTTTGGAGACAATATCTATGGAGCAGAAGCGGCAGCCAAACATTATTTTGGTAAGACTGCAGAGAGCCTGACTCGTGATCAGGCCATCTTCCTGGCAGCGATTCTCACCAATCCAAAATATTTTGAAGATCATCGTAATGCATCAGCCCTAAAAGCACGTAAACGTATGATTCAGCGTTATATGCGCTATGCTGAAATCCCTTAAATAAAAATATCAAGATAAAGCCCAAATATTTGGGCTTTTTTTATGAAAATGTCATTAATTTGAAGCATACTAAAAGCAATAAGCAAGACTTGAAAATAGCGTAGGTTTGATATGAATACGGCAGCCAGTACGACTTCGGCACCAACCGAATATACTTATAATGATCGTTACATTAATCGTGAACTGTCTATTCTGGATTTCCATTTGCGAGTGCTGGAACAGGCGGTTGATCCTCTGCATCCTTTGCTGGAACGCATGAATTTTCTACTGATCTTTTCACGTAATCTGGATGAGTTTTTTGAAATTCGTGTGGCTGGCGTCATGGAACAACTGGATTTGGGCAATGAAAGCCGCAGTCCAGATGGTTTGACGCCAAAACAAGTATTAGAACAGATTGCCGAAACTGCGCATGCCGCCATTGAACGCCAGTACCGTATTTTAAATGAAGAGATTTTGCCTAAACTGCGTGAGGAAGATATCTGCTTCTTGCGCCGTGGAGAGCTAACACCGGCACAATCGGCCTGGGTGAAAAAATATTTTCAGGAACAGGTTGCTCCAGTTCTTACGCCTATTAGCCTTGATCCGGCACATCCATTCCCACGTCTGGTGAATAAATCCCTGAATTTTATTGTGACGCTCGAAGGGAAAGATGCCTTTGGCCGTCAGATTGATCTTGCGGTTGTTCCTGCGCCACGTTCATTGCCACGTGTTGTGCGTTTACCGGATGAACTGACTGATGGTAAAGAACATCATGTGATGTTATCCGCCATCATTCATGAACATGTGTCTGACCTGTTCCCGGGCATGACCGCGACTGGCTGCTATCAGTTCCGTGTTACCCGGAATGCCGATCTGGCCTTAAATGAAGATGTTGAAGACCTGGCCAAAGCCTTAAAAGGCGAGCTAAGTTCGCGCCGTTTTGGTCGTGCAGTCCGTCTGGAAGTGACTGAAAATTGTCCGCAGCATATTTATGAATATCTGCTGGAAGAATTTGATCTGGATGAAGAACAGCTCTATAAAGTGGCAGGACCGGTTAATCTGGCGCGGTTACTGTCCAACTTCAAACGTCCACATCTACGTTATGATTCACATACGCCAATTCTGCCTAAAGTACTGAAGAAATCTGAAAATGTTTTCAGTGCCATGCAGAAGCAGGATATTTTGCTACATCATCCATTTGAATCTTTTGCACCAGTGATTACGCTGTTACGTGAAGCAGCACGTGACCCTCAGGTACTGGCAATCAAGCAGACATTGTATCGTAGTGGTCCAGATTCCGAGATCGTGCAGGTGCTGGCAGAAGCGGCCCGTAACGGTAAGGAAGTGACTGCAGTCATCGAGCTGCGTGCTCGTTTTGATGAAGAATCCAATATTGCAGTTGCTAATGTACTGCAAGAGGCGGGGGCTGTCGTGGTCTATGGCATTGTCGGCTATAAAACCCATGCCAAAATGATTCTGGTGGTACGCCGAGAAAATAACAAGCTGGTGCGTTATGTACATCTGGGTACCGGGAATTATCATGCGGGCAATGCACGGATTTATACAGATTATGGCTTGTTAACCACGGACAAGGATCTGTGTGAAGATGTGCATCGTATCTTCCAGGAATTGACCGGAATGGGGAAAATGGCCAAGCTGAAAAAGCTGCTCCATGCGCCATTTACCTTGCATGCCCAGCTCATCAACTATATTGATAATGAAATTGCCAATGCCAAAGCGGGCAAGAAAGCCCAGATCATCGTGAAGGTCAATGCTTTAACTGAGCTGCAACTGATCAACAAACTTTATGAAGCTTCTCAAGCAGGTGTACAGATTGATCTGATTATCCGCTCGATTTGTTGTCTACGTCCAGGCTTGCCGGGACTTTCAGAGAATATTCGGGTACGTTCAATCGTCGGCCGTTTCCTGGAACATACGCGCGTGTTTTATTTTAGCAATAATGGCAATTCCCGCATTTATTGCTCAAGCGCAGACTGGATGGATCGCAACCTGTTTAATCGTGTAGAAGCTTGTTTCCCGATTGAAGACGAAGCATTAAAGAAACGCATTTACCAGCAAGGTTTATTAAATTACCTGAAAGACAATCAGCAGGCCTGGTTGTTACAAGGAGATGGAACCTGGGTGCGTGCCCAAGTTGCAGAAGGTGAACAACCGCATAATGCACAGCGTACCTTGCTGGAAACCTTTAAATAACTCTATGCAAACTAAAAAGGCTGATAATTCAGCCTTTTTTATATTTTGTTAATTTTGAGAATGGATAAATGGATTCGCGAGTTTTTGATAGATTTTGCGAATAGCAGCATAAATCTGGTAATCGTGCAGACTTAATCTGTTTTGAATTTCGGCCAAAGTCAGGTCTTGGCTGAAATACTTTAAAATCTGTACTTCAGTCTGATTTAAAAAATGTATTTTTGTTTCCTGACTCACTAAATAACGGGCTAATTCAGGATGTAAATCGGAACCACCGCGTAGGATAATTTTCAGGCTCGCTACTATTTTTGAAACAGGATGCGATGCAATCAGATATCGATCCACGCCAGATGACAAGAATAAATTAATCATTTCAGGTGAATCATCAGCTAAAACTGCAATCAGATGAGGAATCTGGATTCGTGCTTGAATTATATTAAGATTCTTAAGTTGTGCTTTCTCATGAATCTCATATAACACGAGATTGGGAAGATACTGTTCAATATGGGATTGAGCAGACAGATGATCGGTATAGGACAGCATATCCGGTTGATAACCGAGCTGTAGCAATGCAAGATCAAGATTGGAAGAGAGCGGTGGTGGATAAGGTTGCACCAATAATACGGGTGCGGGCAAAAATGAGGCCAAAGAAATCTTATCCTGAGAGTAATTAATATACAGATGTATTTTGGCTTAAATTATTCTCAATGCCAATCCCAAGAAATAGGGATTTAATTTTTATATATTATAAATAGTTAAAGTTTGAAAAACTGGTTTTTGGATCATTTTAATTGACTGAATTTATAAAAATTTACTTTATCAGAAGACACAGGCAATAAAAAAGGAGCAATCTAAGTGCTCCTTTTTTCTTAGGGCTTAATTAAGCTGCATCATGGGCAGTAATTTTTTGCAAAATTTGTAATAACACATCGAATTCGCTTTGTAGCGGTGTGCTCTTACGAGTGACCAGCGCCAGAGTACGGCTTGGTGCAGCATTGATTGGATTGATGCGCAGATCCGGATTGGCTTTGATCATATTGGTATGCAGCGCAATTTCTGGCAACAGGGTAAAACCAAGATCAGCAGACACCATTTCGATCAACGTCGGTAATGAACTTGCTTTCAGGCGATGATCATTTTTACGCTCACCAATCGGGCAGGCACTCAATGCATGATCACGCAAGCAATGACCTTCTTCAAGCAGCATCAGGCGAGACAGATCCAGATCTTCCAGAGATTTGGCTTGAGCCGCATTCTGGTCAGATTTGTGATGTACCAGATACAGATTCTCTTTGGCAATTTCAGCAACTTTCAGGCTACGGGTATCGAAAGGCAGCGCTAGCACCACCATATCCAGATTACCATGCTCCAGTTTCTCTACAATTTTCTCACTTTGAGCTTCATGTAAATGTAGCTGAATTTTCGGTAGCTGCTGATGCACTTCATCCAGAAATTGCGACAGGATGAAAGGGGCAATGGTTGGAATAACGCCAAGATGCAGATCACCGGTTAATGGTTCACTCATTTCACGACTTAAACGCATTAAGTCCTGAGCATCAGCCAGTAGAACACGGGCACGTGCAACCACTTGTTCACCAAGCGGCGTTAAACGTACATTCTGGCGATCGCGTTCAACAAGAACGCCACCGAGTAAACGCTCCAGCTCCATAATACCGCCAGACAAAGTTGACTGGGTAACAAATGAGCGGCGAGCAGCTTCTGTAAAATGCAGCGTCTCAGACAGTGTTACGAGGTATGACAGCTGTCTTAGGGATGGTAATGCAGCCATAGTGTCCTAATGTTTATGATTTAAAATGATCAGCAAATAATTCGCTAAGATATGGAATAAAATGCGGAGGGATATCATGCCCCATTCCATCAATTAATTCAAATTTAGCCCCTGAAATTGCTTTTGCAACAGCCTTACCATGACTAGGAGGCAGCAATCTGTCACGAGCACCATGAACCACCAGGGTCTCTTGTTGGATTTGCTTGTCCAGTTGCAGCAATGAACCCGTACATAATATTGCTAAAAACTGTTGAAGTACACCCGCTGGATGGTAACTTCGCTTATATAACTTACGGGCGGTCTGAATCGCTTCCAGATGATTCACATAACCCGGCGAGCCAATAATATTAAACAGCTTCAAGCTATGATCGACAATGCCATCTTCATCTGTGGAAGCGGGTTTGTCAATTAAACTAAAGAGTTGCTTTGGAAAAGGCGGGGGTAACAGTGGCTGGTTATTACTGGTAAACAGTAAGCCCATTTTTTTAACTTTGTCAGGATAACGTGCGGCCAGAATCTGGGCAATCATGCCGCCCATAGAGGCACCGAGCACATAGACCTGACCCAGTCCCATTTTTTCAATCAGAAGATGTACATCATCTGCCATATCGTACAGCGTATAAGGCGCGCCCTGATTGCCTAAACCCAGTACAAAACGGCTCATCATTTTTAAGGTGTTTAAGCGAGGCCCTTTATGGTGAATCTTGGAAGATAAACCAATATCCCGGTTGTCAAAACGCACCAGATGATAGCCCTGATCAATGAGTGATTTACAGAAGAAATCGGGCCAGTACAGCATCTGTGCCCCAAGCCCCATAATCAGCAGAATGGTCGGGTGTTCAGGATTTCCTCCGACTTCCACGTGCAATTCGATGCCATTGCCAAGATCGACCTTGGTTTCACGCATGAAAGCGGTATACGGAGAATGATTGAACTGCAGGGCACTGTGCATGATGTATTTCCTGATTAAAGGACATTTCGCTTAAAAAATGTCCTTTGTATTAAACATCTAAACTGTAGCTGGAATCAAGTCAGGAACCTGCTTGGTCAATGCCAGGCGTTGTTTGGCAGCAGTGGCACCAAGCAGGACAAAACCACGTAAAGTACCGCTGGCATCAAAGGCTTTGGCCAGCATACCGTCATCAAACTCTTCATTTTCCCAAGTTACTTCGACATCAACCGGAGCAGGAAGGACAGTCAATGGCGCAGCTGGCGTTTTTACCGCAACAGGCATTGCTGGATAATGGACTGCAGTATGTTCGCCATTCAATGTTTTAGACAGGGCACGGGCCTGCTGCATGATTGGCATGACATATGGCAAAAGCATTCCATTTACTTCCGCACAGTCGCCTACTGCATAAATGTCCGGTTGATTGGTTTCTAGTTTTGTATTGGTCAGAATCCCGCGACTGGTATGAATATCGGCTTCTTTTGCGACAGAAATATTCGGTTGTAAGCCCACAGCAGACAGCACCACATCAGCAACTACCGACTGGCCACTGGCAAGTGTTACCAGATAATCACCATTTTCAACTTTAGAGACTTTTTCGACTGTTGTCCCCAGTACAAAATGAATGCCCGTCTCTTCAAGATTTTGCTGGAAAGCATCTGCGACATGAGCTGGTAATAAGCGACCTAAAGGCTGGGGTGCCAGATCAATCACAGTGACCTGATGATTGGTATGCTGCAAGTCATTGGCAAATTCACAGCCGATCAGGCCTGCGCCTAAAATTACTACGCGTTTATCTTCACGGGCTGCCAGATTATGACGGAAAGCTTTATAGTCAGTCAGGTTATTGACCATATGAATATCATCGCTGGCATCACCAGCAATGGCCAAGCGTACTGGATTGGCACCTACAGCCAGCACCAGTTTAGAATAATCCTGTGTGCTTTCCTGACCGTCTTTTTCTAAAGTCAGCTGATGCTGTTCAGGATGAATCGCTTTGACCCAGGTATTTTTTTCGATGCGCATTTTCAGCTGCGCTGACATTTTTTCTGCATCACCCAAAGGGATGTGTTCTGGCGCTTTGTTTCCTGCTAAAGCATTAGAAAGCGTAGGTTTTGCATAATTAGTCGCATCATCAGCACAAATCATGACAAGTTCATGGTCTGGGTTGAGTTTGCGAAACTCACGGGCAACAGCATAACCCGCCATGCCCGAACCAATGATGACGATAGGATGCATACGATTCTCCATGCTTTTTTAAATTAGTTTTTTTCAGGTATAAAGGACATAAAAAAGACCATTCAATATGGTCTTTAAAAGAACATGATTAGATTTCAATCATTTCAAAATCGACTTTAGAAACACCACAATCCGGACAAGTCCAGTCATCAGGAATATCTTCCCATTTGGTTCCAGGAACGATTCCGTCCTGAGGCCAACCTTCTGCCTCGTCATAAATCCATCCACAAACGATGCATTGATATTTTTTCATATAACTCTCCAAAACTGACCAACTGTAGCTGTCAGCTTAAAATCCACAAATGGCAAGACCCTAAAGAATATGACTTTTAATAGTAAACATATTTGGCTAAATTTTTACGCAGTTCTATTCATAAAGTAAAGCGAATAAAAGTTTAATCAGTGAAATTAACAGCAGAAAGGGCAGTCCCTAGGTATTTCATTACTAGAAATATATTTAAGGTTAGGCAAAGAGTTGTATTTTTAGTTTTATAAAACACGTTTCTGGCTTAGATTTTAAGTTGTAGACCAAAGTCGGGCAGAAAAAATGATTAAAATCAGTTAACTTAGACTTAGCAAAGTCTTTATTAAATATTTTTTAAAATAAATTTATATATTTAAATCAATTGGTTATTATTATTTTCTGCTTTAATATTGCACAGTCGTTGTTGTTACACATTGTTAATTTAGTTTAAAATTCACCTATTCCTTTCCTTGTTTAAAGATCTCCCATGAGCAATTTGTCTACTTCTCTGTGGTCTCACATTCGTACTGTCCAGAATTTCCCAAAACCAGGCATTTGTTTCTTCGATTTGACTCCATTATTCATGAATAATCTGGGGCCATTAACTGATGCTTTGATTGCCAGCATTCCTGAAGAAAAGCTTGCTGAAGTAGACAGCTTTGTGGCAGTGGAAGCACGTGGTTTTGTGCTGGCAAGCCTGTTGGCGCAGCGTACGGGCAAAGGCTTATTGCTGGTTCGTAAAGCAGGTAAATTGCCGCCTCCAGTCGTAGGTGTAGGTTATAGCCTTGAATATGGTCTGGACCGTCTGGAAATGTCTGCAGAAGTTCAGGGACAAAAAGTGATTATTGTGGATGATGTACTGGCAACTGGCGGTACATTGAAAGCAGTTCATGAATTGGCTGAGAAATGTCAGCATCAGGTTCTAGGTGCGAGCATCTTCCTTGATCTGCCAGATTTACACGGTGAATTAGGCTTGGACATCTGGTCAGTACTTGATGATAAATCCCAGCCTGAAGCTGCAGTTGCTTAAGTCTGGATGATCAAAAAAGCCCCAACTATTGGGGCTTTTTTATTGCCGGATAAAATGATATTCAATTTCCTGAATCAGGTCGTTAATCTGTTCGGGATGTTCCAGACGATGATGACCACCTTCAATGGCATGAATTTGCATATAATCTTCAAGCTGTGCCTGTGCTGCATGCATATCCAGAATTTCATCACCTAATTCCAGATAGGCCATTTGCGGAATATCATGCTGCAAATCACTGTCACAAATCGCAGGATAATCATCGCGGAAATTCGGTTGCAAGCTAGGATTCGCGATCACACAAGGGATCTGATGAGCTTGTGACATTTTTAGCGCCCAATAACCGCCCAGACTGTGTCCGACCAGAATATCCGGTTTAATGGTTTCAACCATTTCGTGGTAGAAATCGGCTACCGACTGGTAGCTCAGATTGCGATAATCCACATCTATACAATATTTATGCATTGCATCAATTGCATGAAATTTCGTGGACTGTTTTGACGAATCCAAGCCATGAAAAAACAATATTTTAGACATATTTTTACTCATTTTTATCGGACATGGCAAAGTCGTGGTCAGGGTGTTAAGACACCACCTTCTAATATGGTCATTATTGTAAAACGTCTATTTCGAGGAAGCAGTTAGCTATTGGTCTAAGCTGATACTGGATAAAAAGGCATAATTCGTACAGAAGGTTGAGGTCTTGGACTTTCATCTAATAAAAGTTTGGCAATATTCTAAAAAAACCAATCATAAAATTCGAAACTGAAAATAATGAAAATCATTTGTTTTTAAAAATTTCATATATCCAGAAATTTTTCTCAAGAAAAGCCACGTGTGGGAAGTCTTTACGCTACGATTTGATGCAGATTTCTGCTATTCTATGCAACTTCTATTTTTTAACTAATCTTATCCGAGGCAGAGATGACGCAAAATAACGCTCAATCGACTTCTGAACAAATCATTTCCGAAAACGATTTAATTGCACAGCGTCATGCCAAGTTAAAGCAGATTCAAGACCACGCAAAAGAAACTGGTGTTAGCCCATGGCCAAACACATTTAAACGTGAACATTATGCGCAAGATTTACAAGACCAGTTTGCTGATAAATCTAAAGAAGAAATTGAAGCTGGCGAACACGTTCATGTAAAAGTAGCAGGTCGTGTGATGTTGAACCGCGGTTCATTCATCGTGATTCAGGATATGACCGGTCGTATTCAGCTTTATGTTCCACGTAAAGAACTTGAGCCAGAAGTACTTGCAACGATCAAAGGCCTGGATCTGGGCGATATCATTGCAGTTGAAGGTTATATCGGTCGTTCTGGTAAAGGTGACCTGTATGTTCATATCGAACATTTTGAATTACTGACTAAATCATTACGTCCACTTCCAGACAAGTTCCACGGTCTGACTGATACTGAAGTGAAGTATCGTAAACGTTATCTTGATCTGATCGTGAATGAAGAAACCCGTAAAACTTTTGAAGTTCGTGCCAAAGTTGTTGCCGGTATTCGTAGCTTCCTGAACGACAAACGTTTTATGGAAGTTGAAACCCCGATGATGCACGTAATTCCTGGTGGAGCATCTGCGCGTCCATTTGAAACGCATCATAATGCACTGGATATGCCGTTGTTCCTGCGTATTGCACCTGAGCTTTATTTGAAACGTCTGGTTGTGGGTGGTTTCGAGCGCGTATTCGAAATTAACCGTAACTTCCGTAACGAAGGTGTTTCTACTCGTCATAACCCTGAATTCACTATGATCGAATTCTACCAGGCGTATGCAGATTACAAAGACCTGATGGAATTGACAGAGCAAATGCTGGAAAAACTGGCAATTGATATTCTGGGTACCACTGATGTGCCTTATGGCGATGAAGTCTTTAGCTTCAAAGGGCCATTCAAGAAAATCTCAATGTTTGATGCCATTCTTGAGCACAATCCACAGTTCACTCCAGAAAATGTCAATGACCGTGAGTTCCTGGCGAAATTCATTCAGGAAGAACTGAAAGAACAGGTAAAACCAGGTTTTGGTCTGGGTAAACTGCAAACAATCGTATTTGAAGAAACGGTAGAAACTCAACTACGTCAGCCTACATTCGTGACTGAATATCCAGCGGAAACTTCTCCACTAGCTCGCCGTAATGATCAAAATCCGCATATTACAGACCGTTTTGAATTCTTTATCGGTGGTCGTGAACTGGCAAATGGCTTCTCAGAATTAAATGACCCGATTGATCAGGCTGAACGCTTCCAGGCACAGGTTGCTGAGAAAGATGCGGGTGATGATGAAGCAATGCACTATGATGCTGACTTCATTGAAGCTCTGGAATATGGTCTGCCTCCTACAGCAGGTGAAGGGATTGGTATTGACCGTCTGGTGATGATCTTCGCGAATGCACCAAGTATCCGTGATGTAATCTTATTCCCGCATATGCGTCATAAACACTAATGACTTATTCGAAAAAAGGCAGTTTTTAAAACTGCCTTTTTTATGTGTTCAGTATTTATTTTAAATAAAATTAAAACCCAGCATTATTTAATTCTATTTTTTACATTTGTGATTTCATTTTTGTATTTCTTTCTCATTTCTTGAAGCGATTTATTATTTTAAAAGTCAATTAAATCTAGGGTTTCATATTATACTGATACAGTTTCGCCATTGAATATTGTTTTTGAAATATCTATGGTTAGGCAAAAATAAACTTGAGAATATTGATCCCATGTTTCTAAAAAAACCATTATTAAGTGCACTTCTTACGACACTTTCGCTTCCTGTTTTTGCTCAAGGGCTGGTTCTGAATGATGCAAATCTTCGTACTGACTTGAACTGGTTAAACCAGCAAGGGGTGATCCAGATCAGTACCTCGACCTGGCCGCTCAGTGGTGATGAAATTCAACGTGCTCTATCCAATGCACAAGTGAGTAACAAAGTACAACAACGTGTTATTGATTCAGTTCTGGCAAAATTAACAGCAGACAATCAGCAGCTCAAAGTAGGCTTATTTGCGGAAAGTGATCCAAAAGATATTCCTCAAGCCTTTGGCGATCAGCAAAAGGCACAATTTCAGGCAGCTTTAGAGTTTAATGCAGGTGGCGAAAACTGGGATGCCAAACTCCGGGTTAATGCCGAAAAAGATCGACAAATTGAGAATGATCAGGATGTAAATCTGGAAGGATCTTATCTAGCAGGGAAACTCTGGAATCAATGGCTGATTGCCGGCCAAATTCCGACCTATTGGGGTCCGGGACATGATGGCAGCTTGATTCGCGGCGATGCTAGCCGCCCAGTATATGGATTTATGGCACAACGTGCAGAACAAACAGCTTTTGAAACTAAATGGCTGTCCTGGATTGGACCGTGGCAATATCAGGCTTTTGCAGGACAATTGGATGATTATACTGCCGTTCCAGATGCCAAACTAATTGGTCTTCGTGTAACAGCACAACCTTTATCTTACCTGGAGCTAGGTGCTTCTCGTGCGATTCAATGGGGTGGGGAAGGACGTCCTGAAAGCTTAAGTTCATTATGGGATGCTTTTGTCGGGAATAAAGATAATGGTGGTACGGGTGAACCTGACCCATCAAACCAGATTGCTGGTTTCGATGCACGCCTGAATCTGTTTCCTTTGACACAGGTACCTATGGGCTTCTATGGGCAATATGTAGGTGAAGATGAAGCGGGTGGTCTGCCTGCGAAGAAAATGTATCTGGCTGGTATAGATTATTCTGCAACTGTAAGAAATATGCCATATCAACTTTATACAGAATGGGCAGATACACGTACTAACGGCAAGGTGCGAGGTATTTCTTATAACCATACCAATTATACTGATGGTTTTTATCAGCATGGTTATCCGCTGGCACATGCTTTAGGTGGTGATGCACAGATGATCTCAGTAGGTGGTGATATCCGTTTTGATCCGATGAACCGTTTATCTGGGCGGGTATTGTTTGCTGAAGTCAATCAGTCTGACCGTAGACCTGAAAATAATGCTGCTTTTGCTTTTGACGATGAAATTAAAGCATTAGATGTCACCTGGTCGCATTATATTCGTCCAGAAATGCCACTTAAAATTAATGCCTGGATAAGTGACTCAGATGTAAATGGTCAGGATGGCGGTGCCTCTATTGGAATTGAAATTCCATTAGAAAAAGGCTTGTTCAAATATTAATATTCAAGACACAACAAAATCCTGCTCATCTGGCAGGATTTTTTTATATTTTCAAAAATTACAGACAAAAAAAACGCAATGATTGGGGTTGTCATTGCGTAGAAAAAGGAAGTTTCTTTCAAAACTAAATCAAGATTAACTGTGGAGAGAGTTAAATTTGATTCCTTACTGTATGTAAGTATAGTAGGACTCATTCTCATGTGACTCATCAGTATTCATGTTAATAGATGTTAAGTAAGGTTAAAACTATGAAGAATCTGTGTGGAAACTTGCCTTATTTTTGCGCATTTTGGCCTTAAATAAAAAAAGCCCTTTATGAAGGGCTTTTTTAAATATTGTCTAGCTTAGAAATGGAAAACACCTAAGCCTGTTTTCACTTCATCTAAAGTGGCCTGTGTAATATCACGGCATTTATCTGTACCCGTTTTCAAAATATCCATGATGTAATCCGGATCTTTGGCCAGTTCCATCCGACGTTCACGAATTGGACCGATCAGCTCTTTCAGAATACCTTCCAGACGTTTTTTCACCGTACCATCACCTAAACCACCACGGCGATAATGTGCTTTCAGTTCTTCCAGTTCTTCTTTATTGGTGTCGAATGCATCCAGGTAAGTAAATACCACATTGCCTTCAACCTGGCCTGGATCTTCGATGCGAAGGTGATTCGGATCGGTATACATCGCATTGACAGCTTTTTTGATGTCTTTGTCAGAGGCATCTAGAACAATAGTATTACCTAATGATTTAGACATTTTCGCTTTACCGTCAAAACCTGGTAAGCGTCCCACATTAGAAAGCAGCGCCTTACATTCAGGCAGTAATTCACGGCCAATCTGACGGTTAAGGCGACGTACAATCTCATTGGTCTGTTCGATCATTGGAATCTGGTCTTCGCCCACCGGAACTACAGTTGCTTTAAAGGCTGTGATATCTGCTGCTTGAGCCACTGGATAGCATAAGAAACCTGCAGGAATATCACGCTCAAAACCACGCATCTGAATTTCTGATTTAATGGTCGGGTTGCGCTCTAGACGTGAAACTGTCACAAAGTTCAGATAGAGCATAGTCAGTTCGTTTAAGGCTGGCAGGCAAGACTGAACACAGATTGTAGTTTTAGTTGGATCAATGCCGACAGCCAGATAATCTGTTGCTACTTCAATAATATTGCGACGTACTTTTTCAAAGTTATCTGCATTATCTGTCAGGGCTTGAGCATCAGCGAGTAACAAATGTTGATGGTGAGAATCTTGTAAACCTACGCGAGAGCGTAATGAACCGACAAAATGGCCAAGGTGAAGCTGTCCGGTAGGACGGTCGCCAGTCAAGATTACTGGACGATTATCTTGATTACTCATTATCTATTCCAAAAAGTAGTCTGTACTACATCAATATTTTAACGAATGGCCACATTGTACGGCATTCTGTTTTTGAATGTCAGCCAGAAAAAAAGCTGTAGTAAAAAATCTTATTAATTAAACAAGTGAATACAATATTTTTTAAATATTTTCATTAAAATATGTCTAAAGATGATAAGGATAACAAGAATGGCGAGCAGCTTATTAATATTATTGGATGATATTGCGACTGTTTTAGACGATGTTGCCGTGATGAGCAAGATGGCTGCAAAAAAGACAGCAGGTGTCTTGGGGGATGACTTGGCATTAAATGCCCAGCAAGTCAGCGGTGTACGGGCAGAACGTGAACTTCCTGTGGTGTGGGGAGTAGCGAAAGGTTCTTTTATTAATAAGCTGATTCTTGTTCCTTTGGCTTTACTTATTAGTGTGGTTGCGCCCTGGTTAATCAATCCTTTACTGATGATTGGCGGTTTATTTCTCTGTTATGAAGGCGTAGAAAAAGTCCTGCATAGCTTAAAGCATAAGAAAGCCAAGACTGAAGAAGATGCTGAGGCTGAATTCACTACGATCGAAACCGATTTGGCCACATTTGAAAAAGAGAAAATTAAGGGTGCGATCCGAACTGATTTCATTCTGTCTGCGGAAATTGTAGTGATTTCTTTGGGCACCGTGGCAGCCGCAGCTTTTACCACCAAGGTCATCGTACTGGCAGGAATTGCCATATTAATGACAGTCGGGGTGTACGGCTTCGTTGCCATGATTGTTAAAATTGATGATTTAGGTTTGTACCTGACTAAGCAGGCATCTAGCTTTAAGCAAAGTGTAGGCCGTGGATTGCTGGCTTTTGCCCCTAAATTGATGAAAACCCTGACGATTGTAGGTACGATTGCAATGTTCCTGGTCGGTGGCGGGATTATTGCTCATACCATTCCATGGTTTCATCATTTCACTGAAGATTCGGTTGAGTATGTAGAGCATATGCCTAGTCTGGGCAGTATCGTAGGGGCTGTTACGCCTACACTTATTAATCTGGTGATTGGTTTTGTGGCAGGGTTAATCGTATTTATCTTGATTGGCTTTATTCAAAAAATCAGATCGAAACCAAAGCAGGCATAAATCAGGCCCGTTAAAATAAGCTGACTTTAAACTATAAGGAATCTCACTATGCGCTGGAAAGGACGTCGTGTTAGTAGCAATGTAGAAGACCGTCGTGGCGGTGGTGCCAAAGCCGGTGGAATCAGTATTCTCGGGTTGATTATTGCTTTCGTGGCCTGGAAGTTTTTTGGCGTTGATCCACAGCAAGCCTATCAAACCACCAAGCAGGTCACGCAAGGTGTTTCTAGTGCAGAAACACGGGGTCTGGAAAATCCAACGCCAGAGCAGCAAGAAGCGATCGATTTTGTAGGAACTGTCCTTGCCGATACAGAAGATACCTGGTCTCAAGTATTTCAGCAGCAGCTGAACCAGCAATATACTCCGCCTAAACTGGTTCTATTTAGTGGGGTAGTAAATTCTGGTTGTGGTACAGCGCAATCGGCCATGGGACCTTTCTACTGTCCGGCAGACCAGAAAGTTTATATTGATACGGCATTCTTTAAAGATATGCGTACTCAGATGGGAATTAGCGGGGAACAGAACTCAACCGAGTTATCTCGCAATGATCAGGCAGGCGATTTTGCTCAAGCCTATGTGGTAGCGCATGAGGTGGGTCATCATATCCAGACCATTTTAGGTATTTCTTCACAGGTACAGCAGGCACGTCAACAAGCCACTCAAGCGCAGGGTAATCAGCTTTCTGTACGTCAAGAACTACAGGCGGATTGTCTGGCTGGGGTATGGGCTTATCATAACCATGAGCGTACGCAGTTCCTGGAGCAGGGTGATGTACAGGAAGCCATGGATGCGGCACACAAGATCGGTGATGACTATCTGCAGAAAAAGGCCCAAGGCCATGTCGTACCAGACAGCTTTACGCATGGTACCAGTGCACAGCGGGTAAAATGGTTTAATACCGGTTTGAAATCGGGACAAATGTCTGCTTGCGATACTTTTAATCAAAATATCTAAAATTAAAGATCAAAAAAGGGGAGCAAATGCTCCCCTAATGATTGAATAGTTATTTTTCCAGAAAACGACGGAAGTTTTTCAAAATCTTGATACTGACAAATAAGGCAGCCAAGGCAAATAGCGAAATCGCAAAGAGAATATATTTTAAATTGCTGATGTCATTATTATAAAATTGCTTCAATTCATTTCTGGAATAGCTGAGTTTAGTGATCTGACCAGTTCGACTATCTTGGAACTGAATATTTTCAATATAAAAATAATTTCTCACTTTTACTAAATTAACATTTTGAATCTGCCGGGTATGTGACTGGTTATAGTCATCAGTACATAGGGCAGCATAATGCTCACAGCTGATTTTTGCTACATAACCATTTCCGGCAATCAGGATAAACAGCGCATTGTCTGGACGTTGATTATTAGACACCAGTACATATTGTGCTTTGGCACTGCTTTTTAAAGGAATGCTCACGGCTTGCTGATAATATTGATCTGCTTTCAGGATTTCCTGAACTTTGGCAACACAGGTAAACATCAAGGAGAGTGTGACCAGAAAAATGACAGCAGCGAGACACAGACGGAATATGGTTTTGACAGTTTGATGCATGGGAGAAAATTTCTAAATAGAAAGGAGGAGTGAGCAATAAAGTGCTTTAAGGCTGTATGTTAAATCATCAGTTGTGAATATTGAAAAGAAACTTAACTTAATTCGAAAAAAAATGGGACTAAACTTGATCCGCTAAAATATACTGTTTTTTTAAATTTATATTTCAAGTAAATCTTTCAGCTCACGGCTGCAAATTGCCAAATCTTAGGAAACCTAATGGGAAGTTTCTTTTTTTTACAACTGTTGACGGTGGTCTTTGCTCTGTCAATTGCCACTACCATGTTCAACAAACGTGTTCTAAGTTTTCCTCAAGCCATTGGTGTGCCGATTGTTTCCGCTATTTTTGTATTTATCCTGCAATGGTGCGCCAGCCTGTTACAGGGTAATCCATTTTTTAGCATCAATATTGATAATATTGAGAAAGCAGTTCGCCATGTCGATTTTTATGACTTCCTGATTAATGGGGTGATCTGTTTCATTCTGACTTCATCCGCATTGAAGTTTAAGGTTTCAGATTTACGCAATCACTGGCGGCCGATTGGTATTCTGGCCAGTCTGGCATTGGTTTTCTGTGCAGTTTTCTTTGGTATTGCGCTGTACGGTTATCAGTTTCTGATTGGTAACCACGTCGATATATTGGTTCTACTATTGCTGGGTGCTGCGCTCGGAGCAACGGATCCCATTGGGATTAAAGGTGTACTCAGTTCGGTACGCGCACCCCATCATTTGATCGTGAAGCTGGAAGGTGAGTCGCTGTTTAATGATGCGATGTGTATTGCATTATTTATGACCTTACTGAATGTACTGCAAGGTGAAAACTTTACCGTACTCGCCGTCCTGCAAACATTGCTTTATGAAATTGTCGTGGCAGTCTTGATCGGGATCGGTTTTGGTCTGGCGATTCTACGTATTCTGCGCGGTAAGCATGAAATGGAATCACTGATATTAACTACTGCACTGTTGGCTTGTGGTTCATATCTGGTTGCTTTATTGGCGCATGCTTCTGCACCAATTGCCTGTGTAATTGGAGGTTTGATTGTCGGGAATAAATGGAAAGAAATTCTGGCTGATGCAGATATCGGTGATGTAAACCATTTCTGGCATACGGTAGAGGGAATTATCAATTCCTTCCTGTTCACCTTGATCGGTCTGGAACTGTTCATTATTGATCTAAGCACCAGTCTGGTTCTAGGCGGGATTGTCGCTTTCATAATTCTGCATTTGGCACGCTTCCTGGCCAACCATCTGTCTTTTGCATTATTCCCTAGAATGCGTAAAAAAAGTTATAACGGCAGTTTAACCATTCTGTCCTGGGGCGGTGTACGTGGCGGGATTTCCTTAGCCCTGATTCTGGCAGTGGCCAATATTCCGCAACTGGAAGCGTATAGCAGTATTCTGATTGGATATACTTTCATTGTGGTACTTCTTTCTGGGGTGGTTTGTGGCCTAGGTTTGCCAGCCGTAATGAATGCCTTCTATTACAACCCGAATGAAGAAACTCAAGGCTTTAAAGGCTGGTATCAGCGGATGTGCCATAAGATGAACCGTCGCGGTTTTCAGTATATTGTGGGGGAGGATGCAAATGGAAATGAAACCATCACCATCTTCCAGCCTGAAATGCTGATTGATAAGAAAGATGCCGATGGTGTAGCAACCGTGCATCATCCTGATAAAGTACAGGAAGTGAAACGTTTAGAGAATCCGGAGAATTTCTAATTGTTAGAATTTTCTATCAAGATTGAAAGCCTATGACATCAAGTGCAAGCCAGGAAATGGCACAAATGATTCTGAGTGTGGTCAGCCAGATTCCTTATGCGAAAGTAGCGACCTATGGACAGATCGCTAAGCTGGCTGGCTTGCCCAAACATGCGCGTCTGGTGGGTAGGGTTTTAAGTCAGCTTGATACAGAAACCGATTTGCCTTGGCATCGTGTCCTGAACGCTCAAGGTAAGATCAGTCTCAATAAACTGGATGAATATGGACATAATATTCAACAGCAAAAGTTAGGCGCAGAAGGAATTCTATGTGTTGGAAATCGGGTCAGCTTAAAGCAGTATCAATGGGATGGATTTGTTTGAAAGAGAAATCCCCACTTGATTGAAGTGGGGATTTTTTTATTACTTACGGATGACCATTACAGGAACATTGGCCTGTCCCAAGATGCTTTGCGCAACACTACCCAGGAACAGTTTCTTGAAGCCAGTACGGCCATGTGAGCCAATCACAATCAGATCAGTATTCAAGGATTCTGCTGCTTTGACAATTTCACTATAAATCACCTGACCTTCGAGTAGCTGGGTCTCTGCATCAATACCTGCCGCAGCAAATTTCGCTTTTGCTTCATCAAGTGTCTTCAGAATTGCAGTACGGGCACGTTCAACCAGGTCATTGGTTTGAGCTGCTGTAATGTATTCAGCAGCGATATAGGGATCAAGTGCCAGCACCTGAACCACTGTCACTTTACTGTTAAATGCTTTGGCAATTTCGACAGCTTTATCGACTGCAGCGTAGGAAGTTTCTGAACCGTCAACGGGTACTAAAATATGTTCAAATGACATTAGAATTCTCCTTATCGGAAATAAGTTTTATAAAAATATGACGCGTTAAAATCGTATACGAATTGTTGTTTATACTTTGATCATAACGCGTATTTTATAAAAATAAAACCAAGTAAATACCTCAGTATTATGTTTAACAAAGCAATAATTTTTAATGGTTGGTATATTTTATAAGTTTTTGATTTATATTTATATTTTGAGATTAAAATAATATGATTTTAGAATATTAATGAACTAACTTAAAAAAGCCATCTGATTTTAATACTGCGTTATTACCTGTAATTTTAGATTCAAAAAATCCCTGTTATATAAAACTATAGGAACAGGTTTAAAATTGAGATTTTAATAATGAAAAATCTATCAAACTGCATAAAGATAGACTGCTATTTCTAATAGTAACCTTCTATCAGCATAATTTTAGTGTTCTAAAACTTCCCTTTCCAAGGGTGGGTTAATACCGTTATTTTCTTTTTTAAATTGAGCACGATCTGTAATGGATTTCTCACATTCATTATAGTGATCAATTGCAAAGTTTTTAATTAAGGCGGAACGTCCAGACTGATCTTGGGGTATTTCATATTTAAACGCTTTTTCAGTAAGTTTTATACCAATCAGAGCATGGAGATCATTCGCTGTACCGTAGTGCTGTTTTATTTGCTGAATCATCCATTTCTGTGGTGCACCTTTCAGTCTAAAGAGCATGACTTCTTGAGCCAAACTTTTCACATCATCACATCCTGAAAATCTGCTGCTTGGATGAATAACAGTTGCATTGGCTAAACTTATAAAACTCAATAGGAGCAGGCTTAGGTATATTTTGAATTTCGTCATCTTCAGTTTTGCTTTAATCCAGAGATACTATTGGCCATATTTGGAAAAGTATTATAGCGATAGGAAAAGGTCCTAGATTCACTTTTTATTTTGTTTCTTCAGCAAGTTATTCTTAAAATTAAATATTATATGATACGACTTCGATTTAGATTTGGCTTTAAAAGTTGGTACCAATTTTTGTAGATTCTGTTATGGGATTTCGAATTAAATCATGATTTGTACAAAGTTTAAGAGTTTATGATTAATTTGCATAAAGACTGAACATTTGTGGTTTAAAATGCTTGACGATACAACCTGAAATTACGATAATGCGCACACAGTTTACGGCTATGTAGCTCAGTTGGTTAGAGCACCGCACTCATAATGCGGGGGTCACAGGTTCAAGTCCCGTCATAGCCACCATTTTTAAAGACCAAGCTCTCAGCTTGGTCTCTTTTTTTGTGCCATAAAAATATCAATAAAAAATTAAGAGAAAGTTCTTCTAAATATCTGTCTGTTTAAATTTTTGAATCTTCTTTTAATTTCTTAACCCTATTTATTGCTTAAAGATAAAAAAATGCCCAAGCATTTACTTGGGCATTATAGCTAATCTAGTTTTGTTAAAACTTAGATACCTGCTTTCCAACCATTAACGACCGGATAGCGACGTTCACGACCATAAGAACGCGAGCTGATACGTGGACCAATCGCACCCTGACGACGTTTGTATTCGTTAATATCCACCAGACGAATCACTTTTTTCACAACTTCAGCTTCAAAGCCTTTGGCAATGATGTCATCCTGGCTCAGATCTTCTTCAATATAAGCATAAAGAATCGCATCAAGCACTTCATAAGCCGGTAATGAATCCTGATCGACCTGATCTGGACGAAGTTCTGCTGATGGTGGACGAGTAATCACACGCTCAGGAATCACAGGAGTTTCTGCGATGCTGTTACGGTATTTCGCCAGTTCAAACACAATGGTTTTATAAACATCTTTTAATACCGCGAAGCCGCCCACCATATCGCCATATAGCGTACAGTAGCCAACAGCAAGTTCAGATTTATTACCGGTTGCCAGAACCAGATTGCCGAACTTGTTAGACAGCGCCATTAATAGCGTACCGCGTGCACGTGCTTGCAGGTTTTCTTCAGTGGCATCTACAGGGGCATTGCCAAAGAATGGGTACAGCGTTTGCAAGAAGCCACTTACAATCGGGTTAATCTCGGCAATACCGAAAGTTACACCCATCGTTTTCGCCTGTTCGGTAGCATCTTCTACACTGATCTGAGCAGTATAGGTATAAGGCATCATCACTGCTTGGACTTTGTCAGGGCCAATCGCATCTGCTGCGATGGCAAGAGTCAGGGCAGAGTCAATACCACCAGACAGACCCAGAATTACACCTGGGAAACCTGAACGCTGTACATAATCACGGGTTGCCATCACCAGACTTTGATAAATCTCGGCCATAGTTTCTAGGGCTGGAGTAATCGTGCCTTTGCTGAACTCTAATTTTTCTGCATCATATTCAGCGATATACAGGCCTTTTTCAAAGCTGGGCGCTTGCAGAGCCACTTCGCCTGATTTATTGAGTACAAAGCTGGTGCCGTCAAAGATCAGATCATCTTGGCCACCTACCTGGTTACAGTACACCAGATTGATATTCAACTGTTTGACCAGCGCAGCCATGGTATCGATACGGTGTTGCGGTTTGCCAACTTCATATGGAGAAGCATTCAGAACCAGTGCAGTATCAATATTCAATTGAGCCAGCTGTTGAACCGTAGATAATGACCAGACATCTTCACAGATCAGAACACCAAACTTGTGTCCCAGATATTCGAAGACCAGATGCTGATGTCCTTCGCCAAAATAGCGTTTCTCATCAAATACACCATAGTTTGGCAATGTCTGTTTATTATAAACCCCTAAAACTTCGCCATCTTTCATAACGGCGGCTGAGTTATAGCGTTCACCATCTTCGGTTTGATTGACAAAACCAAAGACCATGACGATATCTTTTACTTCAGTCAGTTTCTCAAACGCCAGTTTTGTACGTTTAGCCAGACTTGGACGAATTAATAAATCTTCAGCCGGATAACCTAAAGTTGAAAGTTCAGGGAAAATAATAAGATCAGCATTATCTTTTTTGGCCTGATTTGCCAAATCTATCATTGTCTGCGTATTTGCATCTAAATTGCCCACATGTGGAGAGAATTGAGCAATCGCAATTTTAAAACTTTTCATTCCAATTAAGTCCTATTCCTATAGGTGAATACACTAAATCACTGATTTTTAAAATTCTAATTATCCAGCTGAGTGCAGTTTGATACGAACAAAATGCCAAATGGCCAAAATTAAAAAAGTCATGACCGCATGATCATTAAATCTTGATTTGCGAGCTAAAAATATCATACTTGGCTTATTTTATCGAAATTTGAGGCAGATGCTAGAGCTGTTTCAGGAGAATTGAAACAGATACACAAAGTTATGATCAGAAATGACTTATTATGGTGCTTTTTTATTCTGGTAAATGCACAAAAATACTCAATTGGATTTAAATAAGTTTATTTTTCAAAAATAGAAATCAACAGAATACTTGAGTGAAAAGTATTCAATATCATCTGCTTATCTGATTTTTTAAAATAATATTGGGAATTTTTTTTAGAAAAATATCGCGTGCAATATCTCCCTGTTGTTCAATGTTATAGTCTAAAAAGGATTTGTTGGGATTAAATTGATATTTGTAAGGATTATATTTTCCCATACTTAAAAAATAAGCGGCTTGTAAAAAAGCGCCCTTAAACAACACATTAATATTCTGCTGATATTGATAAATATGCGCCATTTCATGAATGAAAAGCGCCTGATAAGAACGGCTTTCTTTAGAATAATCGTCCCGATAATTCAGGTTGCGGACGTGAATATAACCACTTGGTGCCATAATCACATGCTTGGATTGCCAAGGCAGGAAAGGGTGATTCATGACACGGACTGCTGAATAGTCAATCAGGTCAGCAAAGACTTGCTGGCAAAGCTTGATTTCCCCTGAAGTTAAGTTCCGGCTTTTAAACTGATCAAAACGAATCATTCTCAGGATGAAGGGAAGCAGGTAAAACAGCATTAAAACTCAATCCTTAACGATATAAGAGTAATTTCTAGAAATTTGCAGAAATTGAAAATTCTTCAGGTTTACTATTTTAAGTTTTTCACATCTTGGTTGTGTTGGTTTTTGTCAGTCATAAAAAAACCACCCAGAAGGGTGGTTTTTACGTCTTTCAACGCTAACCGAATTAACGGTTGATGTCGCGTTGAACTTCACCAGTGTAAAGCTGACGAGGACGACCGATCTTGTAAGGACCGCTGTGCATTTCTAACCAGTGGCTGATCCAACCAACTGTACGTGCAAGCGCGAAGATCACAGTAAACATTTCTGTTGGGATACCAATCGCTTTAAGGATGATACCTGAGTAGAAGTCTACGTTAGGGTAAAGGTTACGTTTGATGAAGTATTCGTCAGAAAGCGCGATACGTTCAAGTTCCATAGCAAGAGCAAGCTGTGGATCGTTGATGCCAAGAGCACCAAGAACTTCGTCACAAGTTTCTTTCATTACTTTCGCACGTGGATCGAAGTTTTTGTACACACGGTGACCGAAGCCCATGAGTTTAACTTCTTTAGTTTTCACTTTTTCCATGAAGCCAGCAACGTTTTCTACAGTGCCGATTTCATCAAGCATCTTAAGAACAGCTTCGTTCGCACCACCGTGAGCAGGACCCCAAAGTGCAGAGATACCAGCAGCGATACATGCATATGGGTTAGCGCCAGTAGAACCAGCTAAACGTACTGTAGACGTAGAAGCATTTTGTTCGTGGTCAGCGTGAAGCGTGAAGATACGGTCCATTGCTTTCGCAAGGATTGGATCTACTTTGTAGTCACGGTCTGCTGGAGTAGCAAACATCATGTACAGGAAGTTTTCAGCGTAAGTCAAATCGTTACGTGGGTAAACGAATGGTTGACCAACAGTGTATTTGTAGCTCCAAGCTGCCAAAGTAGGAATCTTAGCGATTAAACGAATCGCAGTGATTTCACGATGGTTAACATCTTCGATGTCCAGATTGTTGTGATAGAACGCAGACAACGCACCAACAACACCAACCATGATTGCCATAGGGTGAGCATCACGACGGAAACCGTTATAGAAGCGGCTTACTTGATCGTGAACCATAGTGTGGTTACGAACTTTAGCGTCGAATTCTTCTTTTTGCTCAGCTGTTGGAAGCTCGCCATTAAGAAGTAAGTAGCAAGTTTCTAGGTAATCAGCTTTAGTTGCTAACTGGTCAATTGGGTAGCCACGGTGTAAAAGAACACCTTTATTACCATCGATGAAAGTGATTTTAGACTCGCATGCAGCTGTTGCCATAAAACCAGGATCAAAAGTAAAGTGACCTGCAGCCAACACATCTTTAACGTCGATTACATCTGGGCCCAATGTGCCGCTGTAAATTGGTAATTCAATTTCTTTGCCATCAAGCTGTAAAACGGCTTTCTTGCCAGTTGCTTCAGACATTCAATAGATCTCCTGTCCTGGTGAATGTATATCCGAGTTGCCTATCAATCTTTTAATGCACAAAACGGACGGATCAAAAATTTGCTATAAGATTAGTGGCTACTGAAATTTTGTCAATTATACTTATGGATGAAAAATGACATTCTCACAGTGGTTTAGTCATTTATCTTGGTATAAAAAGTTTAATAAAATCACAGTACCAAACCTCTATAATAAGTCAAATTGAACAGAAGGTGCAGAAAAAAATATAGTCTTTGCCGTATTTGTAAGCGTTTTTTCCTAGCAAAAAATAAAGGAGAAATTGAGAAAATATTCTAAGACTGCAACTTAAAATTATATAAATCTCGTAACTTACATCGATTTCCTTAAGTTTTTACTTCAAACTTGAATTATAAATAAAAGCAATAAATTTTCTTTTTGGCTCTGTTTAATCGGCTAAAAAATAGCTCGTAAATTTGCTTCACTTTGTTTAATACAACTTAAACAAAAATAAATAAGTGTTTTTTTGAATATAAAATGTCTAAAAACATCAAAAAAACTATGATCTACAAAGAGATAAGTAGGTTTTAGTATAAAAATTCTAAATTGAGATGCCTTTATATAAATAGTCATTATTTATTTGTGAAATATATCCTTATGATTTTACTTGGGATTAATAAGGACTTAGGATCGAAATTATATTTTTGCTGTTCATCTTTAGTCTAAATCTACTTAGTCGAAGCTTGGCTAGATAACAGACTAAATTAATCAAGTTAATTATTAAAAAACAAATATCTAGAATGAGAATATGAAGATAAAGTAAGTGGGGGAGAACTTAAAGTTGTTGTTAATGATTCTTATTTAAAGGTTTTTTGTTCAAAAAGCCAAATACAGTTGTTTGTATTTTAATAGTTCACGTTTTATAATTCAGTGTCGTTTTATGTTTAGGCATGTATTTGCCTGATAATGCCAGCTTTCCTTCGAATTAATTCCAACAAACTCCGGATGGAGTTTTTAACTACAGGATGCCCGCTGTGAAAAGCAACAGACCTGTCAATTTGTCCATGGGTCAAGTTTTAGAAGTAAACTTAAAATCACCCGTGGCTATTGCATCAATTCTACACCGTCTTTCAGGTGTCATCGTATTTTTACTCGTACCGGTCCTTTTGTGGCTGTTGGATAAATCATTGTCTTCAGCAGAAGGTTTTGCTGAAGTGCAGGAAATCTTTAACGGTTTCTTTGTCCGCTTTATCGTATGGGTATTTGTAGCCGGCTTAATTTATCATTTGTTCACTGGTATTAAGCACTTACTTGCAGATATCGGCGTTGCAGAAGAACTGCAAAGCGGTCGTACTGCAGCTACTATTTCATTAATCTTGTCTGCAATCGGTATTGTTGCAGCATTTGTATGGATCGTACTCTAATGAAAAGTGCTACTGGTTTAACAGGTTCAGGTTCTCGTGATTGGTTTGTCCAACGCATCAGTGCTGTAGTTCTAGCTGTTTATACCGTTGTGGTGTTTGGTTGGATCCTACTGAATGGTGGCTTCAACTACGAGCAATGGTACGGCTTTATGATGACAGTTCCAATGAAGATCATGTCTTTGTTGGCAGTCTTATCTCTTGTTGCGCATGCATGGATCGGTATGTGGCAGGTATTCACTGACTATGTGACTACTCGTCAAATGGGTCCATCAGCATCAGGTTTACGCCTTGTACTGACTTCAGCAGTGATTATTGCTGTATTTGCATATGCGATCTGGGCAATCCAGATTTTTTGGGCGAATTGATAGGAAACAATCATGGGCGCTATAACCCCTAAAGAAGATTACACAAATATTCCACACGAAACTTTCGATGCAGTTATCGTTGGTGGTGGTGGTTCTGGTATGCGCGCTTCTTACCAACTTGCTCAAGCAGGTTTGAAAGTTGCGGTACTGACTAAAGTATTCCCAACACGTTCTCACACTGTAGCAGCGCAGGGTGGTATCGGTGCATCTCTTGGTAACATGCAAGAAGATAACTGGCACTACCACTTCTACGACACAGTTAAAGGTTCTGACTGGTTAGGTGACCAAGACGCGATCGAGTTCATGACTCGCGAAGCACCGCAAGTGGTATACGAATTAGAACATTTAGGTATGCCATTTGACCGTAACGCAGACGGTACGATTTACCAACGTCCATTTGGTGGTCACTCTGCAAACTACGGTGAAAAAGCAGTTCCACGTGCATGTGCTGCAGCCGACCGTACAGGTCACGCGCTTCTTCATACGCTTTATCAAAGCAATGTGAAAATGGGTACTCAGTTCTTCGTTGAATGGATCGCGCTTGACCTGATCCGTAACGAAGCTGGTGATGTACTGGGTGTGACAGCAATCGATCAGGAAACTGGTAAAATTGCCGTATTCCAGGCGAAAGCTACATTGTTCGCTACAGGTGGTGCTGGTCGTGTTTACCGTGCATCTACTAACGCATATATCAACACTGGTGACGGTCTTGGTATGGCAGCTCGTGCAGGTATTCCATTACAAGATATGGAATTCTGGCAATTCCACCCTACAGGTGTTGCGGGCGCAGGCGTACTGTTAACTGAAGGTTGTCGTGGTGAAGGTGCAATCCTTCGTAACAAAGACGGCGAACCGTTCATGGAACGTTATGCACCGACTCTGAAAGACTTGGCTCCTCGTGACTTCGTATCACGTTCTATGGACCAGGAAATCAAAGAAGGTCGTGGTTGTGGTCCTAAAGGTGATTATATCCTTCTTGATATGACTCACTTGGGTGCTGACACCATCATGAAACGTCTGCCATCTGTATTCGAGATTGGTAAGAAATTCGCGAACGTTGACATTACTAAAGAGCCAATTCCTGTAGTACCTACAATCCATTACCAAATGGGTGGTATTCCTACAAATATTCATGGTCAGGTAGTTGTTCCTGAGTCTCCAGAATCTGAAGCTCTAGTAACGAACTACGACAAGAATACTGATACCTATTCTACTAACCAAGAAGGTCGCAACTTCACGAAACCAGTGAAAGGCTTCTATGCGATCGGTGAATGTTCATGTGTATCTGTACACGGTGCAAACCGTTTAGGTACAAACTCACTGCTTGATTTGGTTGTATTTGGTAAGGCTGCTGGCCAGCACATCATCGACTACGTGACTAAACACCACGGTGATGAGTATGAACCGCTTCCTACAACTGTGCTTGAAAACACAATTAAGCGTGTTCGTAAGCTGGATGAATCAACAACTGGTGAGAATGCTCAAGAAGTTGCTGATGCAATCCGTGACATCGTTCAAGACCACGCGGGTGTATTCCGTACAACTGCGCTGCTTGAAGAAGGTGTAAAACAAATTCTTGCAATTGAGCCGCGTGTTCGCAACATTCACTTGAAAGACAAATCTAAAGTATTCAACACTGCACGTATTGAAGCTCTAGAAGTTGAAAACCTGTATGAAGTTGCTAAAGCGACCTTGATTTCAGCTGCTGCACGTAAAGAATGTCGTGGTGCTCACACTGTGGTAGATTTCGAATTACCACCAGATCACCCAGAGTATCCATATGGCCGTCGTGACGACGAGTGGATGAAACACACCTTGTGGTTCTCTGCTGATAACCGTCTTGAGTACAAGCCAGTGCGTTACAAACCACTTTCGGTTGATGCAATTCCACCGAAACCACGTACATTCTAATCAGGAGATTAAAGATGAGTAGAGGTACTCGTACATTTCATATCTACCGCTACGATCCTGATAAGGATAAAGCACCGTATATGCAAACTTTTAAGCTTGAACTGACTGATAAGCACCGTATGTTGCTTGATGCGCTTCTTGCATTAAAAGTACAGGACGAATCTTTGACATTCCGTCGTTCATGCCGTGAAGGGATCTGTGGTTCTGATGGTGTGAACATTAATGGTAAAAACGGTTTGGCGTGTCTTTGGAACCTGAACGATTTACCAAATGAAATCACGATTCGTCCACTACCTGGTCTTCCAGTAATCAAAGACCTTGTAGTTGACATGAACCAGTTCTACGACCAGTACAACAAGATTCATCCGTTCTTGATCAACAACCAGCCTGCACCTCCTAAAGAGCGTCTGCAGTCTCCTGAAGAACGTGAACACTTGAACGGTCTGTATGAATGTATTCTTTGTGCATGTTGTTCAACTTCATGCCCATCATTCTGGTGGAACC
>ENA-UOWJ01000270-UOWJ01000270.1-bioreactor-metagenome-genome-assembly--contig:-NODE-270-length-29643-cov-105.146276_pt1 | contig 29643 bp, 28 predicted proteins | sample MGYA00238156_ERZ761611 | MGnify/ENA primary metagenome ERZ761611 (study PRJEB28900, sample SAMN06268034) | bioreactor metagenome | isolation source: Joint BioEnergy Institute, California, USA...
TGCAGCATTCAAAAGTAAAGTTCTCATCCTATCACCCCACAACGAACCTTTGTTCCTATTATACACCAAACATTAGTTCTAATTCAATACCTAATTTGCTTTTTCTTAAATTTTTATTTTGAGTTAAAATAGTAGTACCACGTTCTATACTCATCTCCGCCTTGGCATCCTTACCACCGGCAGAACCATTGAAATACTAGCACCTATTCCATGTCATCAAGGCAAATTTTCATGTAAGTGTTTTTTTAATCCAATGAATTCATCATGAATTATCCAATGTTTGGTCATATTAATAAATAGCCAATAGCCTTAGAATCTGCAAAAGTGAGGGAATAAAATGGAAAAAGAAACGGTAACAAAGGGGAATCTTGAAGGAAAACGGAAAAAGGCAAAGGAAGGAGACATGGTTGAAGTTAAGAGAGGACGTTATAAAGGAAAAAAAGGAGAAGTTCTGATTGTTAAAGAGAACTCTGTCATTATCCAGCTTGGAATAAATCCAAAAACAGGCGAGCCAGTTAAAACGGTTGTCAATCATAAAAACTATAAACGGGTGAAATAATTAATTCTACCTGCCCCATCCGGTATGAATGGGGCAGTGTTTTTTAGCTGGCCCGAAAACAGGAGTTCCTGACTTGCCGTAAAAAGTTAAATTACTCCTTCCCCGAACGCCATTTTTTGCAATCTCTTCAAACAAATTTCATTTATTCGCCTTTATGTCCCGGATGTTAAAATCAATCTCTTCAAGCATGTTTATGTTTAACTCCTTCACTCGTCTATAAATGTAAAAAAGTCTCCAATCGTTTTAAGCATGTCGGTGATTAATGTGTTGTTTGTTTTAGTTTTCTACCAATTAACATCATTGCAAATAAAAATGTCAATATTGCGAGTATAACTAAAAAGAAAAAGACATGATGTAAACTTTCCGCTAATTGACTACCATGTAATTCTTCACCTAACCATAAACCGGATACGGCAATTCCAATCGTTTGACCAAGATTCCGCATTAAATTAATGGTACCCATCGCTGCACCACGAAAATTCCACTCTACTGCTGATTGAACGACAACTGTATAAAGCGTACTGGACAGGCCGAAACCAATGCCTAAAATTCCTGTTGTCACCATCATCCAAGGAATTATTGTATTTGCTTGAAAGAATACAAGACCGATACAAGCAAAAATAATCATGGTGCTCCCAATAATCGCTATAGAAGCTACCGTTATTTTTTCAAAAAGTTTGCCGGTTATCATCGCACCAATCATCCATGTGATGGACATCGGCAACATAGCGATTCCGGATAAAGTGGCGTTTAACCCGCTTACCCCTTGCACCCATAAAGGAATATAAAAGGTGACCGTTACTAAAATAAAGCCAATAAAAAATGAGGCAATATTGGAAACTGTGATAAATCTGTTTTTAAATAAAGAAAGTGGCAGCATCGGTTCTTTTCCTTTTGCCTCAATAAAAAGAAATAGACACATGAAAACGAGCGAAATGAGCAACCAAAAAAATAAATTCGTTGTCATTTGTTTTTCTACTTTTACGATGTTAAGGGCCAACAAAAAAGCCGTCATACTGATTGTAAAAGTAATAATTCCAGCATAATCAATTATTTGTTTTTTCTTTGATAATTGTTCATGGAGCGCTTGTTGTAAAAGAATTAAAGAAATGATTCCAAACGGTAAGTTCATGAAGAAAATCCAATGCCAAGAAATTGCATCCACGATAAAACCGCCGACAATTGGACCAATGACCCCTGAAATGCCCCATACACTACTGATCCATCCTTGAATTTTTGCCCGTTGTTCAAAAGAAAAAACATCACCGATAATCGTCATTGGAATAGTGGCAAGTGCACCAGCACCAATTCCTTGAATTAACCTATAAATAACAAGTTGTTCCATTGTTTGTGAAAGGCCGGATAATGTAGATCCAAGTAAAAAAATGACAACTCCAATTTGAAACATAATTTTTCGACCGTATAGATCAGCTAATTTCCCGAAAATAGGTGTACTAATAACCGTGGCTAATAAATATACAGAGATGACCCAAGTATATAAGTGGCTCCCACCTAAATCTTCGACAATTTTCGGCATAGCCGTACTAACAATTGTTCCTTCAATGGCTGTTAAGAAAGTAGCAATAATTAAGGACGTGACAATGATATTCTGTTTGTTTTCACCCTGCATAATTAATTCTCCTTTTATTTTCACATCACATGATTTGGTAACAAGAATTGATATTAGAAAAAAGTCAGTTTTAACAATGTCTAGATTTATTATTTTATCATACTACGACTTTTTACATAATAGAAGTAGGTACATAATTCACCAACGGATACACCTAGTAAGAACCTTTATTTAAGGTTAACCATAACAAATTCACGTTAATATATGATATAATAATAATAGAAATGGAAGCGCCCCCATTGAGTTGCAATTTTAGAAAAATAATTTTAGTACCTTTTTAGATTTTCTATAAAAGGAGGTGAAAACCATGATATGGTCTATTACTATTATAACAATATTAATTATTTTGGTTAGCTTAGTTTTATACTACCAAAAGAAAAGTCAACGCGTTCCGTCAACAAGCAATTCCAATCCTTCCACGCATAAAAATCACCAAACAAATAATAAGGAAAATTTTACATTTATGACCTGTCCACGTTGTAAGAAATATAGTTATGTTAATAAAAACAACTTAATTAAGATTTGTAATCATTGCGGTTGGAATCTTAGTGAGCCATATATAAATATGACCTTCAAACTATTAAAACCCTCGAACAATACGAATGATCCAGTCTCTAATCTAAAAGTAAATGAACAAGTCTTTATTATGGATGAAATAACAGAAGATGAAGAAAAAAGTCTTAATGGCATGGCAATTTATAATCGTAGCGGGAATATAATTGGTTTTTCACCAGAACAAGTTGTTGAGGAATTAAGGCCAAAAATTGTCATGAGTAGACGGATTTTGGCTAAAGTAAAATCAATTTATTCAGGTAACGGAGATATTGAAATTTTAGTAACAAATGACTTAATGAAAATGTGGGGATAAATCAAAAAACTCCAGTGAAATGTAGCTCCCACCTCGTTTTCCTTCAAACGTAGATCCGATTAATTTTCCTCAATTTCCTTTCTTCATATAAAGCGAAAGACCTCATTATAAAAAGAAATGAGGTCTTTTTATTTTGAAAGGAAAGATATTAATAAAATCTCTTAAAACTGTCAAAATGGCTTTTCCAATATGAATTGTTTAGACTAGAAATTTCCACACCATCGGAACCTGCATTAATGAATTGATTGTTTCCTAAATATATTCCTATGTGAGAAATGCCAGTCTTATACGTATTTTTAAAGAATACTAGATCGCCAACTACCGGATTGTTAACATAATAAGAACGATCATAATATCCTTCACTTGAATAACGATTTATATCTTTACCCGCTTGGTTATAAACATAGTAAATAAAGCCACTGCAGTCAAAACCGCTTGGCGTAGTGCCACCCCAAACGTAAGGGATACCGAGTAAACCTTTTGCTACGCTGACTAACTTATTGACATTATAACTGCCATTGGTATTAGTTGATGTGTTATTTCCGGAATTATTAGAGTTGTTAGATCTAGTTGAACCTTGAATGGTTAATTTTTGACCCACATAGATCATGTCAGAGCTCAAATTATTCCAGCTCTTTAAATTAGCGACACTGACACCAAATTTACTTCCAATTTTCCATAAAGAGTCCCCTGCTTGAACGGTATAAACCGAAGAATCTGAGCCATTTCGATTCGAATTAGAACTTGTATTTGAACTCGTATTTGTTGATGTTTTGGCATTTTTGACAGTTAAAGTATTACCGGGGTAAATTAAGGTTGTCGTTAAATTGTTCCATGCCATTAAATCTTGAACAGAAACTTTGTATTTAAAAGCAATAGCGCTTAAGGTATCACCACTTTTAATCGTGTAAGTGATTGTGGAACCGCCTTGCTTACTTGAATTTTGATTGGATGGTGGTGCGGAATTCTGATTACCAGAACTCGACGATTGTCCCTGACCGCTCACGACAAGTACATTCCCAGGATAAATTAATGATGAAGTTAAATTGTTCCATGCCATTAAGTCTTTTAATGAAATATTATGTTGTAAAGCAATTTGGCTCAAGGTATCGCCGCTCTTGACTGTATATGTACTCGCTGTAGTTGAAACTTGTGGATTTTTAGAACTAGATGGTTTCGTTTGACTAGTTCCCCCGCTATTACCTGTTTCCAAAACTTGGTTTGGATAGATAACATCAGATGATAATCGATTCAAATTTTTCAACTGTGCCACACTAATATTATACTTTTGCGCAATTACCCATAAAGAATCTCCAGGTTGGACTTTATAAGTAGCTGCTTCAGTTTCATTAGCAGCAAATAAAGCAGAGGCAATTGCTGCACTTGCAGTTACCGACATTATTACTTTTTTATTACTCAATGGATACCCCCCTTTTTCTTTATATCGACCATTTGTCATTAGTCTTTATATCCTATTAATATTATACCTATTAATGTAGAAATTTGTAAGATTTATAGGACTTTGTTAATGTTTTGTAATATATGACGGGGAGTAAATACGATTCATATCAGAATAATCTTTGAAAATATAAAATTCACCACATATTCATTTATATCCATCAGCTTTCTATAAACTTATGTCCAAAATGCAAATAGTTATACCCTTTGTCCTATACTTAGTAGGAAATTCTTCGCAAAGCCTTTAGGCCACCAAGCATTACAAATTTACTTAGTTAATTGGTCATTCCCTATATTCGATTCACTAAACATTTTACAGACAACTAATTTTCCTTGTGATGATAAAAATATGTATTTTTGGGAGCAATGTATTTCTCATAATTTTTTTCTAAAATATCTTTTGACAAGTATAGTTATTCAAATTTTTTCAATACTATTAATAGGCATATAAGAAAGGAACGGTTTTATGAACTTTCCGGAGATACATACAAATTTTTGGGATGGCGTAATTGCAGTTCCATCAATTGTTCTTCTGACGCAACTTTTTAAAGTCTTTCCCATTCCAAGAAAATATTTTCCTACAATAGCAACCGTATTTGGCTATTTGATTTCAATATTTATTAGTCATCGGAGAGATTTGTGGGCAGGATTCTTTATGGGTGGTTTTTATGGTTCTGCTGCAGTTGGTTTGTATGCTTCATTAAAAACCGCTTGGTTATCGTATCAAAAAAGACAAAAAAATCAGGCTAAGAATGAACAGCAATAGCCTGAAAAATGGTATGCAAAGGTTTTAATTATGGCTATGTATGTACTTAAAAGATATAAATTTTTAAGCATCAAAGCCCTTTCTTTTGCTTAACTTCTTTTATAATTTTTTCCTATTTTTATTTTCATTATTTTTTATGTAAATTTATAATAAGGTAAACATCCTAAAATCTCCTTTTTTAAAAAACTAATACGCAAATCACAACACATTATGTCTTGATAAGTGTAGGTATATAGTGGCTCCAAGCTTTCATAATACCTATATGGCCCTAATCATAATAGTAATAAAGGCTTATATCATTTGGAAGTAACCAAAATTGGATAAATGATGTGCCAATTTTTCCCGGTGACATTATTGTCTGTGATGTAGATGGTGTCGTTGTTAACCCTCATGCAGATGCTGAGAAAGTCACGTATTATTAGATGATGGACTTTTTTATTATGTTGCGGGTGGTGCTAGTGGAAAACGGACCATGAAGCAAATCTAGAAGCATTTCAACATTGGGAGATTATTCCTCGTATGTTAAGAAATGTTGAAGATAGCAACTTATCTGTTAAATTATTTGGAACTGTTTATCCTATCCTGTTCTTCAAGCTGGGATAAATCGGCATTAGTGACGTAGGAGATTTAAATTAATCAATTTTTAGGTAGAGCTGAATGGAAAAATCCAACTTTTCCGTAAACTAGAGCTCAGGTACATACCCAAGCTCTAGTTTATCAAATTTGTTACAATCGCTGGCCTTTTTTCTGGCCGATATCATCATTTGGTGAGTTTCCCGTGCCGTCTTTTGCTTTACTATTCGGTGTACCAAAAATTTGATTATCTTTTGTAATTTTATTTCCGGCAAAAAATTGATCTTTTTTTCGCATGTTTCATTCCCTCATTTTGATTTATCGAGTATTTGTTCTGTCATTATTGGCCGTGCCGAAGAAGTCATCTACAATATCGTTGAATCTGTCAAACAAACCATCATTATTATTATTCGTGCGCATATCATCTGCAAACGTATTTACACGATCATAGAAATCAGGATTTGCGGAAACATAAACACGGGAAATTCGGTCATCTGCCCGGCGAACAGCATCGGCTATTCTTTGTTCAAATGCATTGGATACCGGACTATATTGAGCGGTATTGTTATCATTGTTATTTGTTCCATATTGATTCGTTGTTTCCCCATTTTGTGTGCCCATATCACCAGTCCCTGTGCCACCATTTAGACCAGTGTTATTCCCTGCACCTACATCTTGCCCGGTAGAATTCCCGCCGGTACCTGTACCTAAATTTTGCCCTGTTCTATTTCCGTTGTAGCCGATACCGATATTTTGTCTATTATTGTTACCGTCAAATGTACCAGCATTTCGCCCAGTGCGAGTTCTGGTATTTTTATTTCCCGCATCATCATTGCCATTAATAGTGCCATCATCTGTATTATTATTATTGTTGTCAGGATTTACTCTCCCGTTTTCCATAAATGTATTTCCGCCACCATCTAATACCCCATTTTGAGTTACGTTTCCATTATTGTCATAATTTACATTTGTCGTTCCTTGATTATTGGTATTTCCACGATTATTTTTGGAAAGTCTAACCGCAACATAAGCGTTATTGTTGGTAATGAGAACATGCGCATCTTCCACTTCTTTCAACTTCTCTACTTCACGTTCAGCAGCTCTTGATGTCTTTACATTTTGATTGTTACGGGTATTATTTTTCACATTCATTGGTCTTGCATTATTGTTATTGCGTGTATTTTGGGTAAATTGAGTACCATTATCGTTATTGTCGCCGGCATTGTCATTGTTTGTACACCCTGTAAGACATAAAGAAGCAACTGCAACACCTGTTATGAACCATTTCATTTTCATTTTCTTCACTCCTTCTCTGGTTCTCGTCTATATCATGTCTTGTTCATGAAAATCTATTCGAGGGAGAAAATGCAAATTTGCTGGAAAATAATCGTTATTGTGATGGCATGGTATGTGAATTTTTGGTTAATAATGAAGGTAATCATTATTTTCGAAAAATCTGTTGTTACAAATCCATAAATTAATCTGCCGAGTTCCTAACGGTGAGATGGCACAAGGAGGTAATGTGAATGAACGACTACTATTATCAATTAGCAACAGTCGTTTATGATCAATTTGGCATTGATCCTTTTGAAAAAATTATGTATAAAAATTACTACTTAACTGTACAAGATTATTTAATTACCGTTAGCATTGACGATGAAATCAAAAATATCCTAGCTCTCCTAAACATGCTTCCCGATAAAAATGAAGCACAAAAGTTCATTAATAGTGCAATTACCTATACCATTCAAAGCATCTTACTTGGAGAAAATGGATATTCAAAATACAGGTTAAAAGAAATCAATCAATTATATTAAAACAAGATATTCTAAATTAGTGCAAAATTGCTTTCGTATATGTGTATCTTCCATCAATCGGAGCGTGTTTGAATGATTTCATAAAAAAACGCCATCATTCATATAATTTTTTCGTATGGCTAGAAAATTTAGTGTATAATAAAATTAATTAAGTTGAAGGAGGCATCAAAATTAACACAATGGATCATTCCGTTTCTTTTTTGCACAACTAATTTTATATGCAAAATTTACTTTGCCATTCAGCAAAGAACGGGATTCCTGTGTCTAATTTGATGTCTAATCGTTCGGAAACTTTTATATTCAACCGGTCTATTCCGGTTTCTTCGGTTTGTCCATTTTAGACGCGAGGTTCCTCGTGCCTTTTTTGTTTGGCAAAATATAGGGGGAATCTGTATGTTTTTACTAAAGGCAAATAATCTGGCCGTTGAAATTGCCGGACAAAAATTATTTGAAAATGTCTCCATTGAAATAAAAGAACAAGAACGAATTGCACTGATCGGTGAAAACGGCATCGGGAAAACAACACTCATTAAGGTCCTTTTGGGAAGGCTCCCGGCTCAGTCCGGGCATGTCCAATACGGCGTAAATAAAAAAGAAATTGGCTACATGGTGCAAGAAAATCAGAGGGATAATGGAACGGTCATGGATTTCGTCATTGCAAACCATCCGAATGCAGTTATCAAAAACGAACTGACACACTACAGTCAACTACTTGCTGAACAACCGGAAGACTTACAGGTGATTGAAGAATATAACAAACGGCTGCAAAAGTATTTAGACGTCCATGGTTACGATTGGGAGATGAATGTAGAAAAAACGTTAAAACAACTTGGCATCCCGGAACCACTTTGGAATCTTCCCTATGCAAATTTAAGTGGCGGACAAAAAACACGGGTGAAGCTAGCGAGAGTCCTGTTACAATCACCGAAATTAATCATTCTTGATGAACCGACGAATCATCTGGACATCGAGTCGATCCACTGGCTTGAAGATTGGCTTTTAAATTTCAAAGGAAGTGTGTTATTCATTTCCCATGAACGGGAATTTATCGACCACGTCGCCACATCAACCTATGAGCTGACCAAAAGTGGGACAAAAAAATACTCAGGTGGTTATTTCTCATATAAGCAGCAAAAAGAACATGAATACAAAACCATGCAAAAGTTGTATGAAAAACAGGAGCAGGAACGTAAAAAACTGCTAGAAACGATTACCCAATACAAACAATGGTATGATAAAGCAAATGCAGGTGCAAGTGTACGTGATCCGTATGCACAAAAGAAGGCGGCTAAACAAGCGACCAAAATGAAAGCAAAAGAAAAAGTATTGGAAAGATTGGAAAAGGAAAAAATTGATAAACCGGAACTGACCAAAACGATTTCAACCAATTTTGTATCTGATGATTTTGGCGGAAGAAAAATGCTTGAGCTGATTAATGTGACATTTTCCTATAGCACAATGCCGATTTTTTCCAATGTTTATTTGGAGTTAAATTGGAGAGATCGATTGGCGGTTGTTGGCCCGAATGGAAGCGGGAAAACCACATTGTTGCAACTAATGGCAGGTATTTTAGAACCCGATTGTGGCCAAGTGAGAAGAAATCCGCAGTTAAAGATTGGCTATTTCTTTCAAGAGCTGGAAAATTTAAATTTTGAAAACTCAATTTTAGATGAAATCTTAATGATACCGAATATTACTCAAGCGGATGCTCGAACGATTTTGGCATGTTTCTTGTTCCGTCGCGAAGATGTTTTTAAAAAAATCGGCTCATTAAGTATGGGAGAAAAATGCCGGGTTGCCTTTGTAAAACTATATTTTTCCAATGCCAACTTACTTGTACTGGATGAACCGACCAATTATTTCGACATACCAACCCGAGAAACGATTGAAAATGCTCTTATCGTCTACCCGGGTTCAATTGTACTTGTTGCCCATGATCCGTACCTTTTAAGGAAAGTAGCCAATAAAGTGGCGTATATTAAAAAAGGTAAAGTTGATTATTATCCCGGTAGTTACCATGAATGGGAAAAGCATCAAACATTTTCAAACCCGGTTCAGCTAATGATGAATAAGCTTGAAAAATTACAACTCCGATACACACAATTAATAACGGAGGAAAATGTGGATCCGGCTCAAGAAGAAAGCAGACTGGCTGAAATCAAAAAAATTCGAGTAGAAATCGAGGAAATCGAGAAGAAATTAAATGGTTCTTGAGAAGTCTGATAAAACCATTCCTTATTAAACGGTTAGGTCGGTAAAACTTCCATCAGTGGGAAATCTTTTGTCCCACTGATGATTCAGGCATATTTCTTCTTTATCCATAAAAATAAATCCATCATCCATTTTGCTACAAAGACAACAATTACATAACTATGTCAATTTTAAAATAAAGAAGTACAAGTGATGCAAAAAGAAAGAAGATCATCAGCCAATATTCAAAGGTAGTAAAATTGCAATTATCAAAAAAGTATTTATTAAGTGCCGCTTGTGCACCTCCATCATTTCCACGATTTTATCGAATTGTTCGATACGATTATCCAATGAAATTATCCTTTTTTGGACTTTATCTCTATGAACAATATTTTGGCTATTTTCCCTTTTTCTATTCAAATGAACCTTGCAAAATATTGCATAAGTCATAAGGAAATCGCCTCTTATTCAAGGCGCGACACTGATTATTTATAAAAGTTTTTCAGCTATTATTTTCATGTTCTTCTTTTTTTCCTACATCATGACCACAACGAGTACAATATAATTTTCCACCCTCGTGGACTCCATTGAAAAACCCATTTTCACAATAAACATTTTTACCACAAGACGTACATTTTCCAATTAATTCCATCATATGAACATCCCCTTTTTTAAATGGTTATCTACCTACTCCCATTATATCTAAATCCTGTTGAATTGTATTCACTTCTTTTGATTGAACAGGATTTCTTTAAATTTTATTGAATATCTTGGTCGTTTTTTATATAATTAATAATAGTTAGTAGGACTTATAGGAAAATGAAAAATCGGGAAATAGCTCAGCTTGGTAGAGCACTAGCATGGGGTGCTAGGGGTCGCAGGTTCGAATCCTGTTTTCCCGATATAATAAAGACGTGGGTATTGAGCGGTTTTCAGTTTACTGGATGCCGTTCCTTCATTTTTGAGGAATTATTATGAAAAGGGGAAGGGAATGAAATGAATAACGAATTAAAAACAATGCTAGAATCAATCATTCAGGAAGCATTAAAACCAATCAAAGAAGAAATGCAAACAATCAAAGGTGAAGTCCAAACCATTAAAGGCGAAGTCCAAACCCTAAAAGGCGATATGCAAACAATCAAAGGTGAAGCCCAAACCATTAAATCTCAGGTAAATGAAAATACACAATTATTAAAAGCGGTCATACACCGGCAAGAAGAAACGGATGCTAAATTGGATGCCATTTCCACTGATGTTCATAAGCTGCACGGAGAAATTAACTATATAAAGGAAGAGATGTCCGATATCAAGACTACTGTTGACTTCACTTATCAAAAAACAACCAAAAATGAGTTGGAAATCTTCAAGTTAAAACAAAATTGACTGAAAAAGTGCTATACAAAAAATTAGAAGAGCACGGTTTTAGTGTGTTAAATGTGAGATCTTTCTTATGAAAACCCTGTTTCATAAATAAAACCACTTCACTTTAGTTGTGAGGTGGTTTGTTTGTTTTTGCTCTGTGCTCTATAAGTTTAGAATTTCTTTAATATCCTCTTCTGTTAATTTGGCAATGCCTTCTTCTCCGGCTTGAATGACGGTATCAATTAATTCCTTTTTATTTTGCTGCAACTCATACATTTTTTCCTCAATGGTTCCTTGGGTGATTAAACGGATCACTTGCACAACCCGCTTTTGTCCGATTCGATGCGCCCTTCCTGCTGCCTGGTCTTCAACAGCCGGGTTCCACCATAAATCATATAATATAACCGTATCGGCACCGGTTAAATTCAATCCGGTATTTCCTGCTTTTAAAGAAATTAGAAAAACATCGCCTTCCCCTGCATTGAAACAGTCAACCATATCTACGCGCTCTTTCGGTTTCGTTTGACCATCTAAATAAAAGAACTTGACACCTGCTTGTTCCAATCGTTCCCGAATAATCGCTAACATACTAGTAAATTGAGAAAAAACAAGCATTCTCCTGCCATTTTCTCTTCCATTTTCAATCATTTCCATCAACTGATCAAGCTTACCGGAATCACCTTGGTAATTATCAACAAATAAAGACGGATGACAGCAAATTTGTCGCAATCTTGTTAATCCGGCTAAAATCTTAATTTTACTCCTTTCAAAGCCATTTTTCTGGATTGATTCAGCCGCTTCCGTTCGGATTCTTTCAAGATAAGCAAGATACAATTCCTTTTGTGGCTTGGTTAAATCTGAATAATTGATTGACTCTATTTTATCCGGCAACTCTTTTAAAACATCCTTTTTCACCCTTCTTAATAAGAATGGACGAATCATTTTAGCAATTTTTTCAGGCTCGATTCGGCGAAATCTTGTTAATGGCGGGAAAAAGTTCGGAATGACTCTTTGAAAAATCGACCAAAGTTCATCAACGGAATTTTCAATTGGTGTACCGGTTAAAGCAAAACAAGTTTCTGCATTGATTTGCCGAACCGCTTTTGCTGTTTTCGTTGTATGGTTTTTGATTAATTGTGCTTCATCTAAAATAAATGTACTAAATTGATATTCCAAGTATTTATCAATATCTTGTCTTAGTGTTGGATAAGATGTAATTAGGACTTGTGGTAAATGATCATTTTGCAAAATGTCCTGTCGTTCTTGCGGTAAACCGATAACTACTGCAACATCCAATATCGGCGCAAATTTTTGAAATTCATTTTTCCAATTATAAACGAGAGAAGCAGGAGCAACAATCAAAGCCGGTTTGGTCGACTCACTTTCTGAAAAAGATGATAAAATAAGGGCAATTGCTTGTACTGTTTTACCGAGCCCCATTTCATCGGCTAAAATACCGCCAAGTTTAAAACCAGCCAGTGTCTTCATCCATTGAAACCCATTATATTGATAGTCACGTAAATCTGCCTGTAGTGTATCTGGCACAGAAAAATCAAGATCTTCCGGATGTTTCAGACGATGCAACAAACGCCGAAACTGATTTCCATATTTTACCCCGCTTCCAAAATCATTTTGCAACATTTCATCAAGTTGAATGCCACGGAAAATAGGCAGTGTTATTGTTTCATCTTGAAGCTGGCGTGGATTTATTTGAAATTCATGAACAATTTGCTGAACGTTTTGAAATACGTCCGATTGCAAGTTGACGAATGCTCCATTGTTTAGGCGATAATATCGTTTCTTTTCCACAACCGATTGCAAAATATGCTCAACTTCTTGGCGTTCTATATCTTCCATATCGAAACCAACTTCTAACCAGTCTCCAGTTGAATTCACATCAATATTCACGGTTGGTGTACTTCTTTCCGGTAATAACAATGATTTTACCGCTTGAGTTAAGTAAATTTCCATTTTTTCCTCAAGCTGAGGCAATGTTTCATATAAAAACTCAAAAATTCCTTCTTCCCCTTCAACATATAATCCGTCTCGATTATATTTCAATGACGCAGATTCAATAATTTCCATTATTTCCTCTTCTTCTCCGGTTTGCCGCATAATGATTGGCCCATTTGTCCGGTCAGAATTTACTACAAACGGATCGATTTTGTGCTTCCCATAACAAAACTCAATCGAAATGGTTAATATATTATCGATTCGGTCCACATACATTTTCGCTTGCAATGGTAATTTGACAATTTGGCTTGCCACATGATCCGTAATTTTCAGTTTGCTTGTCTTTTCAATAACCGGAACAACTTGAGAAACAAATGGTTCAATTTGATCATCGGCAATGGGAAGAATAGGTGTACGCATCCTGGTAATGATATTCTTCAATTCTTCCACTATTTTTTCTTGTTCCGGAGAAATTTTATAAAAATAGTTTTTCTTTGAGATATAACCATAAATATCCCAAAACTCCCAGGATAACAGCTGACTCAAATCCAATTGAAACCCATTATCGACTCCTTTATCCAATTTCAAGGATAATGGATACTGATTAGAAATGACTTTTATTTGATTATATACTTGCTTGTCTTTTTGAAAATGGATCGTCCGACCTTCAAATCTCGTTAGTAATTGGTCGATGAGCATAGGTGGAATTGAAATACTGCGTTCTTCCCGTGAAATGGAAGATTGATTGTAAGGGTCATATATTTCTTTATACAGTTCATCATATTTTATTGCTTCAATTAATAGTTCAATAATTTCCTGATCTTGCTCTGTAAACGTTTGTTCTGTTGGGTCATAAGAGTACTTTGCAGTAAAAGGATATTGAACTTTTTGATCCACAGCTTTTAAAAACTCTTTCATCTTTTTTACTACATAAGTTCGGCTTAACCCGACTTTCATTTCTACTGCTAAAGTTTTTGGTGATCGGTACGATCCTTCCTTCACCCCAATAATCCAGTCTACCATCAATGGTTTGCGTTCTTTTTGCACAGTTTGTTCAAAATCCAGTGAAAAGGTGGAAATTGTTTGAATAAATGAATTCGTTAATTCCCTCATATATTGGGCTTGTCTGTCTTGTCCATTGATCCTCTTTTGTTCAGATAATGATTGGATCTTTGCAGGCATTTTAGTATGTTTTTTATCTTCATGTATTTTTAACAATACAGCAGCAATATGTTTACATGGACCCCAATATTCAGAAAAAGCAGGGCAATCACAATTATAATTAATTCCATCTTCATCATCTATTATTTCCACTTCATAGGTTTTTGTTCCTCTCACCTCTGCCGACCATATATAATTAATCGGGTCATAATATAGATTTCTGACACGTCCAGATTTATTATATTTTGATCCACGTTGATAGGTTGTAGTTGTGAACATACTTTTAATTTCACTTTTCGTTAGATGTTCAATATTCATAAATATCCCACCCAAAAATTAGTTTCATATGTACCTTCCTTTAGTCTTAGTCACTCTTTACATAAAGGGAGAAAAATCTTTTTTATAGGACTTCCTTTCTCTCAGCTCAGGTATTACGTATATAAACATATATAACGCTAGTCCAGTAACAAGACCTGCTGCAACATCAATAATAGAATGTTGTTTGATTAATACCGTTGACATACAGATGGATACGAGCAATATGCTGGAAACGAATTTGCCATATTTTATTTTTGAAAATGCCTCTGAATGTCGAAGCGCAGAATGTGTCGCAATGGAATTGATCACATGAAGACTTGGACATACATTCGTAGGTGTATCGGTTGCATAAATATGTTTTATGATAAGTGAAAACGAATCACTACCGGTAATTACCGGACGCAAATTTTGACCATGCGGGAAGATTGCATAAATCGTATAAGAAAAGGCCATAGCAACGCCCATAAAAACAAGCATATGATAAAAATCCTTTTTGGAGTGAAGTCCAGTATAGATTAACCCAAAAGCTACATAAAAAAACCATAGTAAATACGGAATGACAAAAATGGGGATAAAAGGAATTAAGTCATCCAGCGGGCTATAGATTATAAATTTTGGTATATTCGTGGCCTCCAAATATTTAAACCAAAATAAGAGCGGTAATAATAACAGTGTCCAAAAGAAGTGTTTGTATGTTTTTATAAAGCTTTTCATATTCTCATATATCCTCCGAGTAAGATCGGAACAAGTTCATTGTTCCATAGATTCAATAGTTGCCTATAAATGTCTATAATTATATAAGGTTGAAAGAATTTATCATTTTTGCTATTTCACCTTTAACTAGACTAATAATGTTATTATAACTATTATTTGTCAAAATGAGAAACCTAGTTTCAGAAGAGTTTTCATGATTTTTTTTCTAGCGAAAAAATACTATCTCAAAATCATTATTCTTATTATCTTTTATTAAAATATCCATACTCCAATGAACATGTCATCTAATTTCATTATTTTTTCTATCACAATAATTTGCTGAACTACTTTTTTAATCTGTAAAAAGTTTAAGTAGGAAAGTTTGTCAGGAAGAGGAATTTTTTAACATCATTCATGAAATCATAAATTTTCCTGTTCAATTATACTATAGTTTCAATTTGTCTGTTAGAGAGATGTAATTGGTCACAATGAAAGATATTCGATCAGTGAAGCAAGCTTGAAAAATGGCTGAAACATTACAATCATTAATTTAAAAATTAAGGGGCACGTTTATCATCCTTTTTTAACGAACCAAATGAAGTTTTCCCAGTATGTTCATTTGAAATCCGGAGAGAGATTTGGTAAAATAAAAATTATTTTTGTATAATATTTTCGCTTGAGGTGGCCTATTTGAAGCAATTAACAAAAAAGGAAATACTGTTTTTTGGTTTTACATTATTTTCAATGCTTTTTGGTGCGGGAAATTTAATATTTCCCGCCTATTTGGGAACTGCGGCAGGGGAATATGTTTGGCAAGCGATCACCGGCTTTATTATTTCTGATGCCGGGTTGGCCATATTAGGATTTATTGCAGTAGCCAATGCTGGTACGTCTAATATTCTAGCAACTCGAGTTCATTCAACTTTTGCCTTTGTTTTTCCATTGGCTATCTATTTAGCGATTGGACCGGGATTAGCCATTCCACGTGCAGGTAGTCTTGCTTATGAAATGGGGATCAAACCTTTTTTACCTGCTACTCGTATTGCAACATCTGGAGGACTATTGCTTTTCACAATTGTTTTTTTTAGTATCGTTTTTTGGTTTGCCAAATCACCATCAAAACTAGTTGATCGTATAGGGAAAATATTAACCCCGATTTTACTCATATTAATCTTTACCGTTTTTATCAAATCTTTATTTATGGACGCATCACAATTAAAAAATGCTGTCTCTCCCTACAAAGAAAATCCGGTAATAAGAGGATTTTTAGATGGTTACCAAACGATGGATGGCCTTTGTGCTTTTATTTACGGCATTATTTTTACAAACCTTTTTACTGCCAAAAAGATCACTAACCGTTCCTTGCAAATAAAATATTTAATTTCATTCGGACTTATTTCCGGTATTCTTTTATCCATTTGTTATATCATCATTGCTTACTTAGGTGCAAAAGTGACGATTCCGGGAAGAGTTGATAATGGAGCCGTCGTATTGTCTATCGTCATGAATCAATTGTTAGGGAAAAGTGGAACGATTTTATTAGCCGTGTTATTTGCTGTCGCTTGTTTAAGTGTTTGTATCGGACTAGTTACATCTTGTGCACAATATTTTGCAACTGTGTTTCCAAAAATATCTTACATTCAATGGGTTTTGCTATTATGTGTAGCAAGCGGTGTAGTCGCAAATCTCGGTTTACCACAAATTTTGAAAGTATCCGTTCCGATTCTCGGATTTTTATATCCAATTGCGATTACCTTAATGATTTTAGGTATTTTGCATTCGTGGCTACCTTCCTATTCCCGACCAGTTTACGTGATAACTATAAGTATGGTCGGACTGTTTAGCTTATTGGAAATGATTAATTCGACCATATTTAATGGTGAATTTAACCCATATTTATTATGGATTCCGTTGCAAACGAACGGATTTGGCTGGATTACCATTGGTGGAATTGGATTCATCTTAGGAAGTATTGCCGGCAAAATATTACCGAACACCGGACATACAAACACAGTTTAAAAAACCAGAAAACTTATGACAAAAAAGTTTCAAAAACGGAAATGGTGTGGGAACAGGATTAGGTAGTAAAAACTTGTGAGGATCTTGCTGCTTAATTCACGTAGTGATCCGTGGAGTAAAGCCTTTTGATTGATTATGGATATCAACTTTTGAAATAATATAAGTACCAATACTCTAATGAAAGGTTGGAGATATTAATGAAAGTATTTTTAATCGGTGCCAACGGTCAGGTGGGTAAACATATGGTGAAATTATTGCAGACAAGCAATGAACATTCATTAAAGGCGATGGTGCGTAATGAACATCAGGCTGAAGCACTTAAACAATCAAGGGTTGATGCCGTCGTAGCCAATTTAGAAAGCAGTGTGGATGACCTTGCAAAAGCAATGGAAGGCTGTGATGCTGTTATTTTCTCCGCGGGTTCCGGCAGTAAAACTGGTCCGGATAAAACATTGCTTGTTGACTTGGATGGCGCGGTAAAGTCGATGGAAGCAGCAGAAAAGGTTGGAGTCAATCGTTATGTTATGGTCAGTGCCATCCAAGCGCATAACCGGGAAAGCTGGGTAGACAGTCCAATTAAACCGTATATGGTCGCCAAACACTATGCAGACCGAATGCTCGTTTCAAGCTCGTTGAATTATACAATAGTACGCCCAGGTGCATTACTCAACGAACCGGGTACAGGAAAGGTACAGCTTGCGGAAAATCTTCAAAGGGGCGCTATCCCGCGGGAAGATGTAGCCAAAACAGTAGTCGCTGCTTTAAACGAAGAAAATACGTTCCGCCGTTCATTTGATATTATATCGGGTGAAATAGCGATTGAAGAAGCTTTAAAAAATTTGTAGCTGAAAGAAAATAAGCTTCCCACGCACAACTTGGAAGATATGACATTGTTCGCTTATAATCTACTAAAACCAGGAACATATGCTCCTGGTTTTATTCGATATACCCTTTATCTTTTAACATACGATACGCTTCTTCTTGCTTTTCTTCTTTAATTTGATATTCAAGAGTGCTATCTACAATTTTGGCACATCTGCCACCAAATGGTTTTAAGATTTCCTTTATTTCTTTAATATTTACAGCGGTACTTTTCAACGGATAATTCACCTTCATCAAAAACCACCTCCTAAGATTAATTATAGTAAATTGAAATAAGTTTCACGGTAAGATATTTGAACAAAAATTGAACTTGTAAGAAAAGCGCGAGTCGCGCCCTAATCGCGACGTACAAACTTTGGCCCTGCTGAATAACGAGGCTGTTCTGATAGATGAAATTCCTAATCCCTCTGCTAAGCCTTCTAACTCTTCAAGTAAATGCGGAACATAGCTTGAATATATTGAATACATACTTTTATCATCAATGTCTTGTTCTAAAATTTTACTCCAAATTTTTATTATAGGACTCTCGTGTAACCTCTGTCCGGTTTTCAAACCGATGTTACAAGTTCTACCTTTTAATTGGAATACATTAACTTCAAACTTCTCCACAATAATCTCTTCCCTGTTTTTGTTTTCATAAACCTTTAAACAACATTATAATCACATTAAAGATACTTCCTGTTAATATTTGCTCCTTTTGGACTGTTTTAATATATAAAGAACATCAACAGTTATAAAAAAAATTACTCACTGTGATACATTTGAAACCTTTTAAGTATTTAAACCACTCTAATTAGTGAGAGGAGGTAATGATAACACGATGAAACATGATTTATCTACTGTGAAAAAGGCGATAAACGGAGATGCTGAAGCTTTTGAAGAGTTGCTTTTTAAAGAGGAAAAATGCTGTATTACAAGGCACTTTCTTACGTTGGCAATAAAGATGATGCTCTGGATGTTATACAAGAAACTGCCTACAATGCATTTCTCGCTATTAGAAAATTGAAAAATCCTGAGTACTTTTCAACTTGGCTGTTTCGGATTCTTATTCGTGAGTGTTACAAACTATTAAAAAAACGAGAAAGAATAATACCTTATGAGGAAAGTGAGTTATTAAAAAGGTTAGAACACAATCAAGATAAGGAAATAGAGTCCTTTCATTTGAGCGAGGCATTATCCAAACTTAATTCAGTGTATCAAACGTCTATCATCTTATTTTACTATCATGACTTATCAATTCAGGATATATCTGAAGTGTTAGAAAAACCGGTTGGTACAGTTAAAACAAATTTATTTAGAGCAAAGAAAAAATTGAAAACTGAGTTAGAAAGGAGTTATAAATTAAATGAACGAACAACATGAACAATTAAATTCGTTTCCAAGGGAAGAAATCCGTTCGGCTATTCATTTGGGTATTACTCAAGCAGAAAAACAAATGAATGAAAAGACAAACAGAACACCTATAAAGAAAATTAGCATAAGGAAAAGAAAGATATTATACGCTATATGTAGTGTGTTAACTGCCTTTGGAATATTAGTCGTTTCCTCCTATTATTCACCAGCCTTGGCGAGTAGTTTATCCCAATTGCCAATAATTGGTTCTATTTTTGGAAATTCGGATTTAAACGGTTTACGGCAAGCACATAAGAAGGGTTTAATTCGAGAAATTGGTGAAACTCAAACAGTCAATGGGATTTCCGTAACACTAAACGAGATTTTATATGATCAAAATAATATTACGATTGGTCTTTTCATTGAATCGAATAAGGAACTAGAAGAGTATTATTTTGGTGCCGGGATGGATTTTACGATTAATGGGAAATCACCTGCAGGAGCAACTGGAAGTTACGGTGAAGAAAATCTTTCAACAACAATACGTACCGCCATTCAAGAAATAAATGTAACCGAGGATATGCCTGAGAAGTTTGAACTTGGATTAACCTTACATGGTAAAAATGGAGAAACATGGTATTTTTCCACCCCAGTAAAGAAGATTGATAGTATTCAAAAATTCCCTACTCCACAGGCACAGACAGTTGGTGGATTGAAGCTTACGATCACTGAAATATCCCTTAGTGATACAGGTTTAAGTATTGCCTATGAAAGTTCTGAAAAGGAAACAGACTTTGACCTAAGCCGCGGGGGACTGATTGATTTCTTGGTCGTTGATCAAAATGGAAATAAAATTACCGGGCACTCGGGTGGAGCAGCTGGTGAGCTGGTTAAGGATAAAATTGTATTCAAAAGTAATAAACAATTTGATCCTCTTGATTCGAATGTAACTGAATTAACAATCACTCCGTATTTGGTTATCCCATCAGGTGGTGGTGGAGTGGAAATTGATGAAAATGGTAAGGAAAAAGAGTTAGAATATAAAGAGCCATCTATACAGCCGTTAAAGTTTGACTCTTTTAAAGTAAAAATTCCACAATAAAATATTATTAAAGAAGCTGAGACATTGTTAAAGTTTTAATTCCTAAAATGAGCATTTACTGTAATCGAATGTTCATGAACACCAGCCTTCTATGGACCTCGTAGGTGCGGGTTGATATACCATTATATTAGGGTTTCAATAGAATAAAACACAAATGTCTTAGCTTCTTTTTATTTTTATTATTTATGCTAAAATAGTATATGAATACTTTTCGATTTAGGATTCAACACCCATATAACAGGTAAAAACTCTGAATCCTAAACTTTCCAGGTTACTTCATCTTTAGTAGTCCATGTTTTTCCATGACAAGAAAAACCTCGTTATTATTCTATAAAAGATTTATACTTGCTTATTTGCTAACAAAGAAAGAAAAAATATATTGATTTTTTGGAAATATAATCTATACTTTTGTTCAGAAAAGGGATTCGTCCAACTTTATGGATTTTCCCTTATCTGTAGGCTTGTATATGTTTCAACACATTTTGTCACATTTCCAATGATTAGAAAAATTATTATCTCAAACGATTTAATCTCTCCTTATAGCGTTTTTCATTAAATATTGTGTGGTTTTTTAGCAAGTCAGTTATTTCTTCAAGTAGTACACTTGCTATCATTTCTTTTGCCTCTTTTTCTGAATAGCCCAGTTTCTTTAGTCGAGTTAATGTTTCCTTTACACATCTTGGATTATTCATTGCCAATTGTTTATCAACAACACCTAAAATTCGAGATTTCAATATATTATTAGTCATCATCAAGTCCTCTTTTTTTGAATTAGGATAGCAATCCTTTTCTTATTATTGCAAATTTATGAATGCTTTATTGCCACCATTTTTGTTCATTAAACTAAATTATTTTTGAAAAAACCAGTGAATTGTTGCAAAAATGGTGTTCAAATTATGTGTGTAAAAAGAGAGAAGCTAGATTGGTTTCTTTCTGCTTCCCTATTTTTCATCGACAAATATAACCAATATTTCTTTCCTTTCCTTCATAAAACATACACCAAATAAACCGATGATGCAAAAAATAACTGGTGTGAAGAGGCTGTAATAATATCCGGTGCTACTATTTCCGGGTTTAGTTCCACCAATTGATGAAGATTTTAAGTGGTATTTTTATGTTATTTCAAGAAAATTTTCCCTCTACTGATTTTTTTAGTTTTAAAAATTTATAATCTAGTAAGTTTTCATCCGGCTTTAGCGCATTAAACGTGTTGATATAGCCTATCTTATCAATTTGGAATATTCAAGTAATAACAAATAAATACCAATCCCGCTTTCATAATCATCCATTTTTTGAAGAGAAATTATTTATAATGGTCTCTACTTGATTTGTTATCATTTCGATTAGTTCTGCAGCATGCAAATTTTTGCTTAATCGAGGATTTTGCCCGCACCAAAGCGCCATCAACTCTTTATTTTTCTGTTTTGCGGCTTCAGACCGAATATCTTGTGTAAGCATGTTTTGAATGGGATAGGCTGGCTCGGAAATTTGATTGATAGTTTGTTGGTTACTTCTGTATTATTCCACATGTCATTGCCCCCTCGGATAATCATAATCTCTGGAGTTGTCCAGGTAAAGAAAACTCGGGCATCCGAGCCTTTGGGCAACCAAAGAGCCGCAAGAGCACTTATACTTAATTCTTAAAATTTCCAACTACGTCGAATTTGCTTCTTTGCTGGAAATTTATACATTCTTAACGTATAAAAAAGTTCATCCCATTCTTTGTTCCACTATTTTCATTATTCTCCTACTATTCCTATTGTAGGATTTCTTGCTAGATTTGGAAAGAGAAATAACTTATAATTATGAAATTTTCCATTGTATTTTCGTCTAATATTTTTGTTATAATTATTTACGTTTAAAACAAACAAGTTCTGCTATTTTCTATTTTTAAAAAATATTAGGAGGAATTACTATTGATTTCACTGGAAAACATTTCACTTAAAAGAGAAGGAAAAATGATTTTAAAAAATGTTTCTTGGACAGTTACTCCAGGAGAACATTGGAGCATCTTAGGTTTAAACGGTTCGGGGAAAACAACTTTATTAAAAATTATTAACGGATACCTTTGGCCAACAGAGGGGCGCGTCCGTATACTGGATCAAACTTTTGGACAAACTAATATCCCGGAATTACGGAAGAAAATCGGCTGGGTTAGTTCTTCCATTCAGCAACGATTTCGGCCAAATGATTCTGTATTATCCATTGTATTAAGTGGGAAATTTGGAACGATTGGATTGTATGACACGGTACAGGAAAGCGATATAGAAAAAGCCCATTATTTAATGCAATTATTAGCTTGTGAAAAATTTATAAATCAGAACTATGAGTCGTTATCTCAAGGTGAACAGCAAAGAGTTCTGATTGCACGGGCATTGATGGCATCCCCTGAGCTATTAATTTTGGATGAACCTTGTACCGCTTTAGATATAATAGCAAGGGAACAATTTCTAAGATTTATTGAAAAAATAGCAAATGAACCTGGGGGACCGACGCTCATTTATGTTACGCATCATGTAGAAGAAATTTTGCCCGTATTTACACACACTCTTTTGTTACGAAGTGGAGAAGTTATCGCTTCCGGTCAAACAGATGAAATTTTGACGGAAACAAATTTGTCCGCATTCTTTCAACAACCGGTTTCAATCCAAGTGCATGACGGTCGTACATGGATTGCATTAAAACGAATCAAAAATAATTCTATTGAAAGGCTGGTCTAATTCCGGTTGTTTCCAGTGTAGTAATCGTATAGATTGTAGGTGAAAAGATAGCTTTCCATTTCAGATTTAGTAAAGCACATCCGGGAGCGTCTCTTGGACAGTTTGGCTTGTTTTCTCTTTAAGCCGATTTTATTTATTCTAGTTTCTCGATCGATAGATGTTTAAACAATTCCCACCATTTTCAATTGTCTCTTATATATAATGCTTCTATAACTTTATAAAGCAAAATATCAGTCTTTTCCATTGGCTTTATACAGATCTTATATCAGAAAAAAGGTCTCTTCTTTAAGGACAATATCGTTCTCTCAGAAAAGACCTTTATTTTCTATTAAACTGCTAAGCTGTGATGTTGTTCGGCTTCATTGTTTTTGTATTTTTGGTTAAATTTCCAGATGAAATAGCCGAGTGAAATCAACATTGATCCAATAATATATACCGCTAGAATTCCGGCATTTTGCCACATAAAACTGTAATCTCCGCTTGAAATGACTGCTTTAAATCCTTTTACACTGTAAGTCATCGGTAAAAGCGGATTAAAGAATTGAACTGCTTTCGGTATTACTTCTAACGGGAATGTACCTGCACTTGATGTTAATTGCAAAATCAAAATCAAAATTGCAATGAAACGTCCAGGATTTCCTCCCAAAGTAACTAAGAATTGAATTAGCGTTAAAAACGTTAAACTGGTAAAAATCGTAAATAAGTAAAATAGCGGTACACTTTGTACATCAATATCCAAGACGTACAAAACGAGCGTTGCAATGAATAACGATTGAATTACTCCCACTATTACCATTACTGCCCATTTACTTACAAACCAACTCCAACCATTTTTTGGAATCCCTGCCGAGTCAACCAATGGAAAAATAATGGTTAACAATAATGCACCGACAAATAAACCTAATGATATAAAATATGGTGCAAAACCAGTACCGTAATTCGGTACTTTATTGATATGCGCCGAGTCAACTTCTGCAGGGCTTGCCATCATATCATACGTTTTATCATTGGCATGCAGTGAACTTGCTTCATCAGCAGCTTCACTTAATTTTTTATTCAACTCATCGGTACCGGCTTGCAATTGATTTGTACCGTCAGCAAGTTGAACGGAACCTTCTGCCAATTGACCTGCACCAGAACTTAATTGACCGGAGCCATCAACTAATTGACCCATGCCGGCATTCAATTGATTGGCACCTGAAGCTAATTGATCAGCACCTGCTTTGGCTTCACCTAATTTTTGCGTAAATAAACCAAAACTTGATAAATATTGATTTTGGCCATTGCTTAATTGTAAAGCACCTTGTTTTAGCTGCTGTGAACCTTGAGCCAGCTGGCTAATACCGGTTTGTAATGCTTTTTGACCTTCCTGTACTTGTTGAAGACCGGCAGTTAGCTGATTAAATACCGGATCTGTTGACGCCTTAATTTGCACTGCCAGTTGCCTGGTAAGTTCATTCGCATTTATCGAACTACTATTATTATTAATCCCGGCAATAATCTGTTGTTTCAATTGATTAACTAATGCCGGACGGTCAACTGATCCAGCCAACTGTTCTCTCTCTTCGGGCGGTAGTTGTTGAATTAATGGTTGTAGTGTAGCCATTTGTTGTTGTTGATATTGGATAATAAAGTCGGCCAATTGGTTTGCCATATCATCTGCGGCAGCGATACTTGATTGTTTAACAAGAGCTGGTAATTGACTGCTCAAGCCACTTGCCAATTGATTCGGTAGTTGTGCCTGAACACTTGTAATCCCATTCTTAACTTTGTCGGTTCCTTGGATCAATTCAGGTAATTTCCCGTTGATTTTTGAAATCCCTGTACTTGCTGAATTAATTCCATCGTATAATGCATCCGTCCCAGCTTTTAAATCTTTTGATGCAGATAACAGTTGACTTCCGGCATCATTCAATTGACCAATTCCGCCTGAAAGTTTGCCTGCACCATTGGTTAAATTCTTTGCTCCATCACCAGCAGTTTGAATGCCTTCCGTAAAATCAACTGATTTTTCCGCCAAAGTTTGCAAATTATCCTTTAGCTTCTTTGCTCCTTCGTTTAAATCATTAGCACCTTCATTGAGTTTCCCTGTTCCGTCACTGATAGATTTAAAACCATCCGCCATTTTCATTGCGGTATTAAACATTGTTTCAGCATATGTTTTTGAAACTTCAGTGGAAACGGAATCTTGAATTTTTGTTACAGCCGTTTCACCAATTTGGCTGGCAAGAAAATTATAACTATCATTTGGCATATATTTCAGCTGAAGTTTTTTTGGTGAATCATCCAATAAAGTGGTTGCATTTTTCGAGAAATCTTCGGGAATTTCGATGATCATATAATAAGTCAGATCATCGAGACCATCCATTGCTTTCTTCTTTGAAACAGTTTGGAAATCAAAGGAATCATTATCCTTTAAATTATCTACTAAGTTTTTACCAATATGCAATTCTTTTCCGTCCATTGTGGCGCCTTTATCCAAATTGACAACTGCGACAGGAAGCTCACTCATTTGTGCATAAGGATCTTTAAAAGACCAAATAAACATCCCGCCGTAAATAAGCGGTACGAAAAGAATTGCAATGATTGGAATCAAAACTTTTTTATCCTTGAGTATTTGTTGGATTTCTTTTCCAAATAATTTTATGCCATTCAAGGAAATTACCTCCTCTTACTACTAATTGACCGAAACAGTCATTTGGTCAAGTTATGAATAAATGATAGGATCATCATGATTATGACAACCCTAATTTTCTCCCATACATGAAATCTACCTTTTAATGATTGGCAGATATGCCTTGGAAAATGTAAAGATCCAGAAGTTCAGCAAGTTCTTCTTTCGACAAGGAAGGATTATTTTTTTCCCAATCAAAAATCAATGCAACGTAAACTTTTAGAATAACAAATGCGGTTATTCTTGGATTGCATGGGCGAATGTCTCCAGCTTCTATCGCTTGTTTTAAAATATTGGTAATGTAATTAATGATCGCCTCTTCAAAATTGTTCAACGCTTCAACAACTTCAGGTGTGCCAAACTTGGCTTCTTCAAATAATTTTATTGCCAATTGATGCTTGAGACGGTATTCCAACATTTTATAGATGGCACGATGAACATTTTCATGAAAGGACAGACCTGCTTCAAATGTTTCTTCCGCAGCTACCCGCATTTCATTAATTAAGTCTTCCATAATATAATGGAGCAAATCCTCTTTATTATTAAAAAATGTATAAATGGTACCTTTCCCGACATTTGCCAGTTTCGCAATTTGTTCCATCGAAGTTGCTTTATAACCGAACAGTGCGAATGATTTCCCCGCTGCATCAACAATCTGCTTTTTTCGATCCACTTTCACCAACAATCACCACCCTGATTGACCAAATGAACGATTCAGTCATTTAGTACAAAATATAATTTATTCCTCATTTCCATAAAAGTCAAGGAAAAAATATTTAATGCACACCCCGTATTTTTTCTTAATTATTGTTTGTTAGTTTATCTGTAATATCCAATCTGCCAAAAGGTTAGGAAGTAATTAAGTTTCCTGTTAATTTTTCTCGTTATATTGCTGCATATCAGAGGGGACTGCTGAATATTGTATCTATGGTTGAATAATCTCCAGAAGTTCCCAATTGTCTACAAGCTCACTGAGTATGTTGTTTGAAATTTTAACAATCATTCTCTTCTTTTTTTTCTCTTAAATTTTTTGTTCCACTATATAACCCGCTTGCAGATAATCCAAGCATGATCCCAATAAGAATTCCCTCCTTCATAGGAGCTGATAAATAAAAAATGCCAAACAAAATCCCCAGAATAAGCGAAATGAGTGGAGAAAATTTGGATGGCATTCCTAATCGTTTAAATACTTCAACGACTCCTAAAATTAGGGGAATAATGACCGCATCATAGTACGTAAACATGTATACTTCCCTCCATTAATAATAGATCCAGAAATATTCAAAAAATATTTGCTAGAACTTCAAGAAATTAGCTTCTTTTTTCTAGTATATAAATGAGGTTTACAAATGGTGGCGGCCATTATCATTTTTTAAAAGTGGAACTTCATTCAGTGTAAAAGACGAGATCACTCATCCTTTTTCCTTTTTCATCCAGCTTCAATTAACCCAAGATCATTAACATGTAAAGAAAAAAACTCGGGCGTCCGAGCCTTTAGGGAAGAGTAGAGCCATCGTACAGTGAAAAAACATTTTCGCTTGCGAGGTAATGCTACCGATGTCTCTCTCGTTTACCGAAAAAATATAAAATTTTTTCGGCTGCGATGTATTTCCCGCTAAGTTTTCCTTGTGCACTTATGCGTTAGGAAAGTAGAAATTGAAAATTTATACTTTCCTATTAGCCAAAAACCTGTGGGCGTTTAAAAATCTAGGTCCAAATTAAATTAATAGCTTCCTAACACCTCATAAATTGCTTTTGCAACACCGCTTTCTTCATTTGTTACTGTTATCCAATCGGCTGCATTTTTCACAGTATCTTGGGCATTACCCATGGCAACCCCAAAACCTGCTTTCTTAATCATCGATATATCATTCAAGCTGTCACCAATAGCCATCACATGATCCATCTTAAATTCCAGTCTATCACATACTTTTTCCAAAGCTGACCCTTTATTAATACCAAGAGGGTTGATTTCTAAGTTGGTCGGACTGGAATTGGTAACTTCCAAATCATCCTTCTTTAATTCTTCTATAACCATATTTCTTAAGTTTGTATCATGAATGTCAAAGCCGAATTTTAACCACTTATAATTACTGAAATCAAGATTATGCGGAATATTATTACGAAATATTTCCCCTTCCGTAATTGCCCAGTATGTTAAATTATGTACGTTTGCCAAATTCCATAACCGTTCAATTTGTTCTTGCCTAAATAAGTGCTGCTCAATCAGCTTCCGGCGACGATCCCATATTTCACTTCCATTAATTGTAACAGAAAATGAGCTTAAATTTAGTTCATCCATATATCTTTCAATTTGCTGAAAAGGTCTCCCGGTACTTATAACAATTTGAATATCAGATTCTTTTGCTTTTTTAATTGCCTTTTTGTTTTCCTCTGTTATCTCTTGATTGTTGTTTAACAATGTTCCATCCATATCTAATGCGATTAGTCGAATTTTCTGTTTCACTGCCATCATCCTTTCTCTCTTTTTTATTCTAACATGAATAAACGATACATAGTATTCGAATCTAATGAAAGTTCATTTATGTAAACATACCCAATTAAATGATTATCCCTAAAAGGTTTCCTGCAATATTTAATAAAACTCAACATTGCGTACGTCGTTAACAATATGAAATGAATGATCCAGAATATCTAAATGCTCATATCTCAATAGATTAATCATCACTACTTTTCGCAATTTCTAATCATAAACGACGGGTTCATAAAATCTTAATCAAAACTTGTCCTATGTAGTTTGAGAGTCTTAATAATTATAGTTGGATTTTCCACAATTCCAATCTGCAGTGACATCACCTTATTCCCATTAAATTTCTAATAACCAATAATTGTTTATCTTGCCAATTTTACCTACAGACAAAAGCATCTGGAGCATCTTCAATGAATAACCGATAATCTCCATTACTAATGGTATCATAAGTTTTTTACAAACGACTCCTCTTCAGTGTAACGTATAAAAAAGACAAGTAGTATGGTTGAAATTTCTTACCATTTACTTGTCTTTGTTTCCTTTCATCCAATTGTCAATTTATCTCATCCTTCAATTCCAAAACTTCAGATTCTGTTAATCCAGTTATCTTAATGATCAATTTAAGGTCTAAACCTTCCATTAACATCATTTTCGCATCTTCCCTTTTTCCTTCTTTTATTCCTTCTCTCTTTCCTTCTCTCATTGCTTCCCCACGAATGGAATTGATGTCCTTTAACGCCTTTTCACGAGCTTCCGCCAACATCCGGGCTTCCATGCTTAATTCAGCCATCCCTTCCACCCCATTTTGATTACCTTTTTAACTCATTCTTCAATTCCAAAACCTCAGATTCCGTTAATCCAGTTATCTTAATGATCAATTTAAGGTCTAGACCTTCCATTAGCATCATTTTCGCATCTTCCCGCTTGCCTTCTTTTATTCCTTTTTTTATCCCTTCTTTTATTCCTTCTCTCTTCCCTTCTTTTATTCCTTCTCTCTTCCCTTCTTTTATTCCTTCCCTTTTTCCTTCTCTCATTGCTTCCCCACGAATGGAATTGATGTCCTTTAACGCCTTTT
>ENA-UOWJ01000280-UOWJ01000280.1-bioreactor-metagenome-genome-assembly--contig:-NODE-280-length-28745-cov-112.572395_pt1 | contig 28745 bp, 21 predicted proteins | sample MGYA00238156_ERZ761611 | MGnify/ENA primary metagenome ERZ761611 (study PRJEB28900, sample SAMN06268034) | bioreactor metagenome | isolation source: Joint BioEnergy Institute, California, USA...
GATTGGCGACAAAACATTTGAGCTGAAAAAAGGTATGCATTTTATTCTACCAAATGGTATAAATGAGTATGAATTGAACGGACAAGCAGAATTTATCGTATCGCATGTGTAAGTGAAAAAATCAAATTGGAATAATCCGGCGACTAAACCATACAAAACCCAAAATGTCAAAACGTTGGTCTTTTTAGATGCATCGAAAAATTATGCTTTTTAACACGCCCTTTTCTTATTTTACTCAAGGGAAAAGGGTTATTTTTTATCTCTTGCCGGGATGACGCTATCCGAATATATTCGCAGGCGCTGTTTGACACGTGCTGCATTTTAACTTCAAAAGGACCTGTTATCCCTTAATGAAAAAACGTCAATCGGACCAAGGTAAATGCCGGGAAAAATCTGATTTTTCATTTGCCTTAAAGAGGGAGAACCCCGCTCGCCAAAGGATAAAGGAATCAAAAAGTCTATCTAATTATACATATTTTTTGACATTTGAAAAAATATTATTTAATATGATAATATAAAGAAAAGAATGTCTCTGTACAGCATTCACTTCGGGTCTTATGACGCTGCTTCTTGCCGGGTGTCACAGAACCACTAAGTGTTATTGTCCCTGATTAGTATCATCGCGTAATTATGTTCAATAGGGAGAATTAGATAATGGCATTACTAAAGCAGTTCCGCTATTCTTATGTGTTTTTACTATGTTCACTATTGGCTTTTTGGAGTTCTTTTTTAAACTATGAAAATGGCCTATATATAACATTAGTATTCTTTCTGATCATTAATTTAACTTGCTTCTCTAATGAATATCTAGTTATTCAATATTATAAAAAAAACAACCAAAAGAATTTTAATAAAGGATATGCTCTGTTTATTATGATTCAAGTGTTGATTACTTTAATAATATTCTTTGTGTTTAAGTTTGTTTTTGTTTAACACAAAAATGTATAGTACCGATAAAAAATAATTCCCCCCCGTTTAAAAGAGAGGGGGGAAGGTGTTTAAAGTCAGTCCAGTATACTGAACTTATTTTTCAATAATAAATCTTGCTACTTCTCCTAAATTCGGATAAATTTGAAAGGCCTGCCGGTGCATTTCGTCTGAAGGTTCAATTAAATCAGGGATAATGATACAACGAATATTGGCACTTACAGCCGCTTGTAATCCATGGTAAGAATCTTCCAGTACCAAAGCATTTTCCGCCTTTTCACCGGCGCGACGTAACGCCTCAAGGAAAATATCCGGACTTGGTTTTCCTTTTTCTACCTCGTCGCCACTGACGTAAAAATCAAAACGATCTTGAATTCCGCTCAGCTTTAAATTTCGCTCAATTACTTTAATAGGACTGGATGAGGCGATACATTTTTTAATTCCTTTGTCATCAAGAACATCCAACAATCGTTCTGCCCCGGGTTTAATGGCCAATCCTTCTTCCTCTATAATTTTGTCAAATTCCGCATGATATAAGTCGAAAGCATGTAGGATCGATGAGTCTTCTCCATAGATTTCAGCAAAAATTTGTTTCCCCGTTTCATCAGTTACACCAACAACTTTCAAGTAAGTTTCAAAAGAAAAATCGTAGCCTAACTTTTTCGCAGACCTTTGGAAAGCCCGAAAAAAAGTCCGCTCAGTATCGAATAACAGACCATCCATATCAAAAATAACCAGCTTTACTTGTTCCATTTTGCAGCTCCTTTCTTCGAGGTGATTATTTGGATTTTACCATATAATCGGAACTTTTTGTTCCCAAACTGGATGTAAACTGTGCATAACAATGGACGTCGTCAATCCTCCTGCCCAATTCTCTCATGAATAAAATTCACTTCATACAGGAAAAATCGTTCGAGAGTCCAAAACGGCTTATGGAAACTTTTTTTCAAAAACATGATCCCATGTTTATCTTGTTTTTATAAAATTTTTTTCATAGAAAACAAACATGATCCCGTGCAACAACCATGGATGAAAAAATTTTTTCCTAGAAAAGAGACAGCCTTCGATAATTATTATATAATTATGCTGTGATTTCAAATACAGGCTTTTTTAGTTTCACTTTTTAGTTCCGAAACTTACTAACATTAACTGTGGTTATGATTTGAAGCAATTGGTAATTATCCAATTATGGTTATAATCTAAACATGCAATCTCTTAACTTTACTAAATACCTTAACAGAAGAGGTGTACAATTTGTGCAGTTGTTAAAAAACTATAAGGAAACAATAACTTTGCTTCTTGCCATTGTTATTGGTGGTATTGCCGGAGTCATTTTTGGACAAGATTCGAATGTTGTTAAGCCTTTTGGGGATTTATTTTTAAACTTAATGTTCATGATTATTGTGCCGCTCGTTTTTTTCAGTGTCTCGTCGGCTATAGCCAATATTGGCGAAATGAAACGGTTGGGGAAAATTCTTGGAGCGATTGTTCTCGTATTTTCGGTGACAGCAATTATTTCAGCTGTCTTAGGTTATATTGGAATCCGTATCTATAATCCCTTAAAAGGTGTGGATACGTCAGCTATCATGAATATAATGGCAGATACAGATTCCGATCAATCGACAGAAGCACTTTCTTTTCTTGATCAATTAGTGAAAACTTTCACTGTTTCCGACTTTCCAATGTTATTTTCAAAAAGCAATATGCTCCAATTAATTGTTTTTTCCATTCTTTTTGGATTAGCGACAGCGATGGCAGGAGAAAAGGGTAAACCTGTTGCAAACTTATTAGCGTCGGGTTCTGCCATTATGATGAATGTTGTAAAAGTCGTTATGTACTATGCACCTATTGGTTTAGGATGTTATTTTGCAACAATAATTGGTGAACTTGGTCCGCAAATTTTGAACGGATATGTACGTGTCTTTGTATTATATTTAGCACTATCTGTTTTTTATTACTTTGGCTTTTTTACTTTATATGCCTTTTTTGCCAGTGGAAAAGAGGGCGTTCGGTTATTCTGGAAAAATGCGATTACCCCATCAATTACAGCCATTGCGACATGTTCAAGTGCTGCTTGTATTCCAGTGAACTTAGCAGCAGTCAAAAAAATGGGCGTTCCGCAAGACATTGCTGAAACAGTGATTCCACTTGGAGCCAACACCCATAAAGATGGCTCGGTTTTTGGCGGCGTATGTAAAATTGTATTTCTTTTTCTATTATTTGATAAGGATATGACGAGTTTCACTAGTGTTCTCAGCATTATTGGTGTTGCATTTTTAGTCGGTGCTGTCATGGGAGCCATTCCAAGTGGCGGCATGATTGGGGAAATGTTAATACTAAGTGTATTTGGTTTTCCTCCTGAAGTATTACCAATAATTGCTGTCATCAGTACGATTATCGATATTCCGGCGACATTGCTGAATTCAACCGGAAATACGGTTTGTAGTATGATGGTGAGCCGCCTTATTGAAGGGAAAGATTGGTTATCACAGCGTACAGGAAAATTGAAAAAAATGATTGAGTAAAAGTGAGACCGGGTTTAGATGCCCCTCTATCATCACGTAAATATTCAAGATTCAAAGAGATGATATTGATCTGTTCTTTTATGTTACCAAATTCCTTTGCATTTGTGATTTGAAACCTATCTATTTTAGCTTTTAATACTCCTGAACTGACGTTGACGCAGAAAGAATTTGTCTATTTTCTTCTAATTGTGAAGTATGATTATCTATTTTTGACTATACTCATTAAGCATGGCGCTATGTTTATTAAGAATCTGACTATGTTCTTCCTGCTTCACTATGATTTTCTCTAACATCTCAATTATTTGATTTTCCTTTTCCATTCATTCCCCCTTTCTGTTAATGATTATATCATAAAGCAATACTACAAAATATTAAAAATGTCAGAAATGTTGACTGAATGATCATCAGTCGGTCAAAATGTAGTGTTTGCAGGTTAAACAAGGGATTTATAGATTCTATTAGGCGAGAAGAGGATAGTAGAAAACATTTACTTCTGGGAAAATAAATGGTTATGATATGCCTCTTCATTAACTATCATATATATGGTGGAAAAGAGGAGTGGATGACTTTTTTTGGAAAACAAGATTAAAAGTTCGAAACAAATCTGTACATTTCCAGCGCATCATTTGCTTTACCACTACTAATAGCCTAACTAAGATATACATATTTGAAAAAGCAACAGGAGTTGACAAATATTGAAAGTTATATTTCAGAATAAGTGGTCGGTCATTTTGATTGCAGTATTATGTTCGGTCCTTTGGGGGAGTGCTTTTCCCATACTTAAGGTTAGTTATGAAGAATTACAAATAGCATCTGATGATACGATGGCGAAAGTCGTACTTGCAGGGATGCGCTTTTTATTAGCTGGACTTATTGTTTTAGCATTTTTATTAGTCATAAAAACGAAAAGTATTTTAGTAACACGTAGACAATTTATCGTACTTTTTATACTAGGACTCGTACAAACGACATTACAATACTATTTCTTTTACAATGGACTTGCAAAGGTAACCGGTATGCAAGGTGCAATTTTAAATTCTTGTGGAACTTTTTTCACCGTTCTACTTGCCCATTTTTATTATAAAAACGATCGATTAAACTGGCAAAAGACGGTCGGACTCATTACCGGTTTTGCAGGAATTATTGTTGCAAACTGGGGACAAGCTATTCAGCTTAGCTTCCAACTAACAGGAGAAGGATATATGATTCTATCTGGTCTAACCAGTGCGATTGCAACGATTATGGCAAAAGAATTGGCAAATGGTATTCACCCATTTGCAGTTACAGGTTGGCAATTATCATTGGGTGGTGTGGTGATGCTTATTATCGGCTTACCACAGCTACAGGAAAATGCAATGTTCTTTACACCATTTGGTTGGGTATTGTTTATTTATTCCGCATTACTGTCTTCAACAGCATTTGCTTTATGGTATTCCATTTTAAAATACAACAATGCTGGAGAAATAAGTATGTATAAATTTATCGTCCCTGTCTCTGGGACGGTACTATCTGCGATGTTTATACCTGGGGAGAAATTAAATTCGTTTATTCTTGGAGCGATTGTGTTGGTTGCTGTTGGGATTGTCGTAGTGAACTACAAAGGAAAAAGTAAGATTGCTGGGAAAGAAGGTGCCAAAAATTAAACCTGGTAGAATCAAGTGGGAAATGTAAGTTTTGGTGATCCTAAAATTCGAGCGACATGCATGATCTTAAAAAGATACAAAAATTAATAGAATCAGAAAATAGGAGCCTTTTTCGGTTCCTTTTTTATACGTTAAGAATGTATAAATTTCCAGCAAAGAAGCAAATTCGACGTAGTTGGAAATTTTAAGAATTAAGTATAAGTGCAACTACGGCTCTGCTCTCGCCCAAAGGCTCGGCAATTGCCTAGTTTTCTTTAAAAGATAAGAAAGTATAAAAATACAAGTAAAAAACTTGGGACGAGTTTAGTGTCTAGCTTCAAGCGCCAGCGACTGAGAAACTAGCTTGCCTTTAAAGTGCTCCTGCGCCAAAGCCTATTCGAGGAAGCGGATGTTCAGCTCGTCGCAAAGCTTCATGAAGTATATCAGGGAAGATTAGCCATGGTGTTAGCTCAAGTAGCTGCCTTCCTCGAAAAACGCTAAACGCATTTTACTTCGTGCGATGTTTATTCGAGGAAGCGAATCTGTTCTCATTGCGGGGATTCCGTTTATACGTAGCGATTAGGGTGCGACTCGCGTTTTTCTTTTTTAAATTTAATCCACATCACATTTTTGGAAAATTTCGGATAAATTTATTGATTTGTAGGATATTACATAAAGTTTCTAACTGTTACAATTATCTATGAAAGCGTTATAAAAATAAGGGGGGAAAGAGTAATGAAAAAAATAAGCTTCATATTGTTTGGGATACTAATGATGTCCGTTTTAGCCGCTTGTAGTAGTGGGGATGATAAGGAGGCATCTGGTGACGGTGAAGTTGTGGAATTAAAGCTTTGGACAGACTGGACAGAAGATCGTCCGGAAAATACGGTTTATAAAGATATTATCGCCAAGTTTAATGAGGAACATGAAGACATAAATATTATAATCGAAAGTATTCCACATGATGATTATGAAGTAAAGTTAAGAACACAAGCAGCTGGAAAACAGTTACCAGATCTGATGCGTGTATGGCCAGGAACACGTGTTGCACCACTTGTAGAAGGGGGTGCATTACTACCACTTAATTCCATCATTGATAATTGGAAAGATGTTATTCCTGATGCAATTTTGCAAGATTATGCAGTAGATGGCAATTATTATGCCATTCCATCAAATATTAGTGAAACAAGTTTAATTTTCTATAATAAAGAATTGGTAAAGCAAGCAGGATATGCTACGTTTCCTACCACTTATGAAGAATTAAAAGGATTGATTGAAGCGTTAAATGATAGCGGTATCACACCAATCGCTCTTGGAAATAAAGCGCTTTGGCCATTGCAATCGGTATATATTTCCACGATTGCTGATCGTTTTACTGGAAGTGAATTTTTAGAGAATGTATTAAACGGGGACGGAACCTTTGTGAATGATCAATTTATTAGTGCATTATCTGTAGTGGGTGAATTAAACAAACTCGGTGCATTTAATGAAGATATGAATACCATTGATGAAGCACAATCGAGAAATGAATTTATTAAAGGATCTGCTGCCATGCATTTTGCCGGTTCATGGGCGATTGGTCCAATTTTAGATAGTGTAGAGAATGTTGATAATATCGGTGTTTCTGCTTTCCCTTCATTTGAAGGTGGAGAAGGGGACCAAGAAAAAATCGCTGGTGTTGCTGGTGGTGGAATCGCCGTTAATAGTAATTTAAGTGAAAAGGAACAGGAAGCTGCATTTGAGTTCCTAAAGTATTTCTATAGTGAAGAAATGTATCAACAACTTGTAAAGGCAAATATTGTTGTACCAGCAATTGTGGAAATGGATGATAGTATTCCACAAATATTCAAAGATGCGAATAGCTTTGCGCAAAATGGATTATCACCGGTTTATGATGCGACCCTAACTCCAGAATTAACTGACATCATTAATAATGGGCTGCAATCGATAACCATAGGCGAAAAGACGCCAGAAGAATTAGCAGAGGAAATGCAAAAAGAATTGGAAGCCAGCAGATAATCGTTTTTGGTTCATCATGACAGGTTGCCGAATGACGGCAACCTGTCATGGATAGGAGGGAAGACCGTGCATTTGGTCAAGAGAAGAAAAATCGCAATTATTTTAGGTATATTACCAGCTTTGCTCGTTTATGTTGTTTTTGCTATTTATCCTATTATTCAATCCTTCTATTATTCTTTGATGGATTGGGATGGTTTTTCGGAAATGACATTTGTGGGAATGGATAACTTCAGCAAACTGTTTCAAGATCCTCTATTCTGGAATTCGGTTAAAAATAATCTATTTGTCGTTATTGCCTCTGTGTTAGGGCAAGTTCCCATTGCTTTATTTATCGCACTTTTATTGAATCGTAAATTAAAAGGTGTAAAGATATTTAGAACAATTGGTTTCCTTCCAGTAGTGTTATCAACAGTGGTTATTTCATTAACTTGGAGCTTGATTTATAACTCTAAATATGGAATGTTGAATGAATTCTTGCGAGCGATTGGGTTAGACAGTTTGGCGCAAAATTGGCTAGGTGATACAAAATGGGCAATGATGGCTGTCTTAGTTACGGTTATTTGGCAGTTTATCGGCCTCTATTTGATTATCTTTCTAGCAGCATTACAAAACATCCCAGTGGAAATAGTAGAAGCTGCGAAAATTGATGGTGCTTCCGAATGGACAACAACTTGGAAAATTACATTACCAATGATTTGGGATACGGTTATTGTAGCTGTTATTTTGTGTATCTCTGGTAGTTTAAAAACATTCGATTTGATCTATGTTATGACACATGGTGGTCCAGCGCATTCAACCGATGTGATGGCACTGTATATGTTTAATGAGACATTTAATAATTTACAATATGGATATGGTAGTGCTGTCTCTGTATTCATTTTCTTCTTTAGTCTCATATTAATCTTCATCATTACAAAACTATTAGGAAAGAAAATGATATAAGGAGGGAGACAAATGGATACGATTGCAAGGATCAATCAAGAAATAAACGGCACCACAAGTACAAAAAAGCGAATGAAGAAAACACTCATCTACATGATATTAATCCTCTTTGCAATAGTGAATGTATATCCCATTGTATGGATGGCGATTAACTCCTTTAAATCGGAAGAGGAGTTTGCCGTGAATCAATTTGGGTTCCCTAAAGAATTTGTTTTCCAAAACTATGTCGATGCGTGGCATACTGCGAATCTTGGTGTATTATTTAAAAATAGTATATTTGTTTGTATCACGGCAACCATACTAACCGTTTTGATCGGTGCATTGGCTTCGTACTTTTTAGCTAGGTTTACATTTAAAATGAATAAATTTCTTTACACGTTTTTTATCTTTGGTTTATTAATTCCAATACATGCTACACTCGTTCCAATGTTTATTTTAATGAGAAATCTTGGTTTATTAGATACTCCAATCACCTTATTGTTTCCATATATGGCATTCCATTTGCCAATTACGATTTTTATTTTAACCAGTTTTATAAAGGCTTTTCCAAAGGATATTGAAGAATCAGCGATTATGGATGGTGCAGGTATATTTCGGATATTTTGGTCGATTATTCTGCCGATGTCCCGTCCAGCGCTGGCAACAGTGGTGATTCTTAATTTTATTTACAACTGGAATGAATTTTCATTTGCTTTGGTATTAATTAATGATCCGACACTTCAAACACTTCCACTAGGACTGGCTAATTTTGCTGGACAATTTACGACGAATTATGGGGCACAAATGGCAGGACTAACCATGTCGCTTATTCCAATTATCATCTTTTATTTATTCTTAGAAAAGGAAATTGTGAACGGTATGACATCTGGTGCTGTCAAAGGATAAAATAAGAGCAAGAAACATTAAGGGTTGAATACCATGGGGAAAAATTGGGGGTTAAAACGGAAATTTGTAACCGTGTTTGGTATATGGATCACGCTGCCTACGATATTTTTTGGTATTTTCATATATTTTCAAACAACACAAGCTTTAAAAGACCAAGCAATAGAAGAAGCGGTCGAGCGATTAGAAAGGAATGAACAAAGTCTATTATCGATTATTTCGACGGTAGAGAGTATGTCCTCGTATATGATTTATGATAAGGATTTTCGAAAGTTTTTTAAGACGCCAGAACGAGAATCACATGGTTCAGAATATACCCTTGCTATCGATGGAATAAGAGGATATTTTACCTTTCAGCAAATATCCAATGAATATATTAACTCTATTTTACTAGTTTCCAAAGACGGTCAGACGTTAGAACATGGTGAACCAGTAACAGGAAATGAGAAGCATTTATACCGATCTGCACAACTAGAAAAAGGGCATCCGGTTTGGAGTGGTTCCTATCCTGTTCGTAGTGAATGGGATGGGAAAAAGTATGTCATCAGTATGTCTAGGGTGATTAACGATATTAATACTATTGATGTACCTATTGGAATGGTGCGGATTCGCCTAGATCAAGCAAAACTATATCATACGATAGAACAACCATCCAAACAAGGGGAATATCTTGTTCTATCAGAAAAAGGGGATACGGTTATCCACAATGATTCATCTCTTATTGGTAAACCGTATCCTGATTCGGAATTAGTAGAATGGATAGCAAAGGGAAAAGCACAATCCTATCATTATGAAAAAGATGGAACGAACTATCTTGTGACAAAAAAGAGAATTCAAGGGACGAATTGGTTATCCGTAATGATTATTGACGAGAATAAACTTGTTGGAGAATTATATAGCGTACGAGCATCCATCGTACTACTGATAACCCTTCTAATTCTGCTAGGAACAGTCGCATTTATCGGATTTTATCAAACGATAATCAGACCAATCATTGCTTTAACACAACAAACAAGGCAAGTAGAGATTGGAAATTTTACCGCTAGCGTCCAAGTGAATTCCAAGGATGAGATTGGCAAATTAGGCATGCGATTCAATCGAATGGTAAGAAAGATCCAAAGACATATTGACACCGAGTATAAGTTGAAAATAAAACAAAATGAGTCAGAGCTAAAAGCCTTGCAAAGCCAAATCGATCCACATTTTTTGTATAATACGTTAGATATGATTCGTTGGACCGCACGATTGGAAAATGCAATGGAAACAAGCCAGCAAATTGAGCGGCTTTCGAAAATTTTTAGAATGAATTTAAATAACGGGAAATTATGGGTGACAGTAGAGGAAGAGCTAGAGTATATCGAAAACTATCTCGAATTACAAAAAAGTCGTTTAGGGGATCGACTTGATTTTCAGCTAATCATTGATGACCAAATTAGAGAGTCGTATATCTTGAAGCAAATTCTTCAACCATTCGTTGAAAATAGCATTCGACATGGATTTAAGGATTTACCAAGAACAGGCATCATTACGATTCGAGGTTATGCAGTAAATGGTCAAGTGTGGATCGATATCATTGATAATGGTTGGGGATTTGTTAAGAAAAATCCTGCAAAGCAAAGTCAACAACACGCCGGGTTTGCCCTAAATAATTTGAAAGAAAGATTAAACATATTGTTTGGCGAACCATATGGGTTAAACATATTAGATGCAAAAGCAGGGACAGTAGTTCGTCTAATACTTCCGTTTTTAGATGATACGATTCTACAACGAATGAAAAAAGAGTTAGGTGAATAGGCCATGTCTTTTAACTTGTTAATCGTTGATGACGAACCGATTATATGTAAGGGTTTGCGCTATTCCATTCAATGGGAAAAGCATAATGTTCAAGTGACGGATGTTGCTTATGATGGAGAAGAAGCCATTCAGAAAATAAAGCAAAACCATATTGATATTGTAATAACCGATGTACGAATGCCAAATGTGGACGGCTTACAGCTAGCAACTTTTCTCTATGAAAATTATCCAACTATACGTACCATTATAATTAGTGGATATGATGAATTTCGCTATGCTCAAAAAGCAATCCAACTAGGAGTAAAAGATTATTTACTTAAACCAGTGAATATTAGTGAATTAATGCAAAAGGTTGATGAACTGACAAGGGAAATGGAAACGGAACAACATACAGTGAAGGAATTACAGCAAACCGACCTGCAAACAATCGTTTTACAACAACTATCCGATACACCAATTAGAAAAGATAATGCTTATATAAAGGTCTACCCATTTATAAGTATGATTCAAAACTATATGAACGAAATAGAGTCATTGTCAGCGGAAGGGGTACAAAATCTTAAGTTACGCTGGAAGAACTTTATCGATGATGCCATTCAACAAATTGGCTTTGAGACTGTTTCCGTTTTTATCGATGATAATATCCTGCTTACATGTATAACAATGGAAGAAACAGATTTTAAACGAAACGACTTGTATATGAGAATTATGCGGAAAGTGCGAAACGAAGACTTTCCACTATCCTTTGTCTGGAACCATTCCATCATTCCATTAGTAGACTTGAAAGAAACGATGGATCATTTAATACATTCCATTAAATATTTGGCCATAAAAGAAAATGAAAATGGTATCATATATGAAGATGAGATGGATAGGAAAATGACCCCAGCATATCCGCATGAATTGGAAAAGAAATTAATCGATGCCATCTTTCACTTTGATCGAGAGGAAATTAGTGACGTATCGAAAGCGTTGTTCAACTATTTTGAGTTAAATGGATTTTTCTTAGAAGAAGTCCAACAGATTTGTAATGAAATGTTAATCAAAGTTGTGAATCAATATGAAATCCTCCGTGGAAAAAAAGTAGATAGGTTGGATCGTCATTTAAAACAAAGTGTGAATGTTCGATTATTTAATTCTTATTCATTAATACAAAAGCTGTTTGAAGAAGACATAAATACAATGATCGAGCAGTTGCATTTAAACACCATGGACAAAAGGAATTGGTTGATTTGGCGGGCAGAAGAATATATCAAGAGGTACTATAAATCAAATATAAAAGTCCATGAAGTAGCAGATGTAATGAATATTTCTCCAAATTACTTTCGTACGCTTTTTAAACAACAAACTGGAAAAAGTTTTAGTGAATACGTCAATCAGTTAAGGATAGAGGAAGCCAAAAAGTTACTTGTCGAAACCCCGTTTAAAGTAAGTGAAATATCGGAACAAGTTGGGTTTCGCGAATACAAATATTTTGTGGAAATATTTAAAAGATATTCAGGCATGACACCTACAAATTATCGAAAGCTGATGACAATTGATTGACTATATAAGTAAAGCTAGATGAAAAAATAAGGGGGAGAACAGGATGGAAAAAGTGAAAGTAAACGTGCCAAAGAATTTTATACTAGGAGCTGCAGTTTCCGCGTGGCAGACAGAAGGTTGGACAGGAAAAAAAGAATTTCAAGATTCCTATTTAGATAGTTGGTATAAAAATAATAAACATGTGTGGCACAATGGCTATGGACCAGCTGTTGCAACGGATTTTTATAACAGATACAAAGAAGATATCGGTTATATGAAGGAAATTGGGTTGACCCATTTTCGGACATCCATCAATTGGTCCCGTTTCCTAGTAGACTATGAGAATGCGGTAGTGGACGAGGAATATGCAGCCTACATCGAAAATGTGATCAATGAGTTAATAGAAAACGGCATTGAACCAATGATTTGTCTTGAGCACTATGAACTTCCTGCCGTTTTGTTTGAACAATACGGTGGATGGGGCTCCAAACATGTCGTCCGTTTATTTGTGAAATATGCGGCAAAGGTTTTCGAACGATATGGTGACCGCGTGAAACATTGGTTTACATTTAACGAACCAATTGTTGTGCAAACCCGCGTTTATCTAGACGCCGTTCGTTGGCCATTTGAACAAAATACGAAAAAATGGATGCAGTGGAACTATAATAAAGCACTTGCCACAGCTAAAGTTGTGAACTTATTCAAAAACCTGCGCTTAAATGAAAAAACAGGGGCGAAAATTGGTGTCATTATTAATCCAGAAGTTACCTATGCACGTTCCAGTGCAAAACATGACCAAGAAGCAGCTAGAATGTATGATTTGTTTTTCAATCGTGTATTCCTCGACCCATCCATTAAGGGGGAATACCCACAAGAATTATTCGAGGTAATGGAAAAACATGATATTACATTTGAACACACGGAGGAAGAGTTACAGCTTATCAAAGAAAACACAGTCGATTATATTGGTTTAAATCTCTATTTTCCACATCGTGTAAAAGCTCGTTCAACCGCATGGAGTGAACACACACCATTCCACCCAGAATTTTATTATGAAAGATTTGATCTCCCAGGTAAGAAAATAAACCCTTATCGAGGTTGGGAGATTTACCCGAAAATTATGTATGATATGGGAATGCGCATGAAAGAAGAATATGGTAATATCGAATGGTTTATCGCAGAAAATGGTATGGGTGTCGAAAACGAGAAACGCTTCAAAAATGAGGAAAACGTGATTCAAGATGATTATCGTATTGAATTTATTAGCGAACATTTAAAATGGTTGTTAAAGGCAGTGGAAGATGGATCAAATTGTACAGGTTACATGGTTTGGGCTTTTTCGGACAATGTTTCCCCAATGAATGCATTCAAAAATAGATATGGTTTGGTTGAGATTAGTTTAGAGGATAATCGGAATCGCTATCTGAAGAAGTCAGCATATTGGTTTAAGCAATTGATAGAAACAAGAGAGTTTGAAGCCGAAAATGAAGTGATTTATAAATAGAGTATGGAGGCTCTTGCATGATTGATTTATTTGCTTTTAATGTACTCTATTTATTGAGCGTTTAATAATTTGAGTAGAGCTACTGACAAAATAATCGAGTGTACAATGGCGGAGGTGGAACACTTATCTAATTTTTCGAGCGTTCGATTATAAAACTGGAGTGTTTATGTAATTTATAGCGTATTTGAATAGAGGTGAAATGAATGAAAAACTATTTAGCAATCGATATTGGTGGTACTTTTGTGAAATATGGAATCGTTTCAGAGGATGCAACAGTATTAGAAACGAATAAAGTAAAAACGCCGAAAACACTGGACGAATTGCTAAATGTAATGGAGAAAATTTGGCATTCTCATCGAAATGTTACAGGTATTGCTGTGAGTGGACCTGGTGCAGTGTCCGATGAGGGTGTTATCTATGGTTCAAGCGCAATTCCCTATTTACATGGACCAAATATAAAAAGGTTAATCGAAGAACAAACTGGGTTACCTGTTTATTTGGAGAATGATGCGAATTGTGCGGGATATGCGGAAGTTTGGAATGGTTCTGCTAAAGGAATGAAAGATGTCCTCATTATGGTAATTGGCACGGGAATTGGTGGTGCTATTATAAAAGACGGACGTTTGCATAAGGGTGCTAATTTGCATGGTGGTGAATTTGGCTATATGCTGTTAGACCCAGATGTCAAAGATAGTAATGCTATATGGAGTAAATTGGCTTCTACACAGGCACTAATAAGAAAAGTAGCTGAGATGAAAGAAATTGATGTAGATTCCCTTTCTGGTGAGGAAATTTTTACAATGGCCGAAGCGGGTGATAAAGATTGCTTGGAGGCTGTTGATCGGTTTTACCACCTGTTAGCTGTAGGAATTTATAATTTACAATATATTTATGATCCCGAAATTATTTTAATTGGTGGTGGAATTAGTGCAAGAGAAGATTTGATTGATAGCATCAATGAAAAATTGGATCAAATATTGCACCTTGTTGGCCTTGCAAAAATTAAACCAAAAATCGCTACATGCCAATTCCGACAAAATGCAAATCTATTAGGTGCTGTATACGGGTTTATGAAAGCGAATGAATAGAAAAAATTCCTGTTCAGTAAATATGACATTTTTCGGCAGGTGCCTGTCACTTCCCGAATTTTTTTGAATTTAATGTGGTTTCATAAGGGTTAGTAGGAGAGAGGTTTTAATAAATACAAGGAAGGTAATATTCCAATCAATTGATGACGGGTTCCCTGTTTGAAAAGGAACAGAGGCAGCACGAATAGGTGTGTTGAATTGAGCAAGTGAGCAATGAGATGAAGCAGAAAAAGGAATCTCCCTGCTTGAAACAGTAAGGAATCTCTATATAGCAAAAGTTTTCCCTTTTGATTACAGATTACATAACAATAAGATATAATGAGCAAAGACTTAAGGAGCAACATATACGACAACCATTGTACCTTCAGTTGTAATTACGTTCCTTGTATGTCAAGGCGTAAGTAATATGTCTGTTTTTAGAGCTTTCGCAGTTCCAGTTGTGTTGTCGGAAATTAGCATTTTGTTAACTTCTCTTTCAATCAGAATATTGAAAAAGCCGATATACTATAAGGTATGAAGAAGAGCAGACTTTTGTAGAGGTCACTGAAGAAGTATTTGCTTTTAATAATTAATTAACACGTTTGTCTTAAATCAAAGAAGCTAATCATCTACATAAAGTAGGTAATTAGCTTCTATTTTTCTAGATACGATCTTTTCCATTGAGCTTTATTTGTGTAAGCTTGTCTTTTTGATTGAAATCTTCATTCGTGCTCTTCCTTTAATAACCGCAATGTCTCATCGAACTCTTTTTCCACTTCAGGAATGGATTTGTACGTCATTTTACTAACAAGGACGGCAACAATTAGGTTCAAGATAAATCCCGGTACAATTTCATAGAGATACTCTGAAAGAAATGAATTACCCCATACGAAGACAGTAATTGCTCCGACAATCATCCCTGAGAGGGCACCTTGACTTGTGAATTTCCTCCAATATAGGGAAAGAAGCACGGTTGGTCCAAATGCTGCACCAAATCCGGCCCATGCAAAGGCAACTAAGTTCAAAATCGTGTCCGATTTCTCCCAAGCGAAAATTCCAGCAATAATCGCGATTACGAGTACTGCGATTCTTCCTAAGAAAATATAGGTTTTTTGATTTGCATCTGATTTAAAGATTGCTTTATAAATATCTTCCACCAAAGCGGAAGAGGTCACGATTAACTGTGAAGAAACAGTACTCATAATAGCTGCAAGGACGGCGGATAGTAGAATCCCGGCGATGAATGGGTGGAATAAAATTTGTCCCATTTGTATAAAGACCGCCTCAGAATCTATTAATTTCACATCGGCATGTTGTTGGAAATAAGCAACACCTACTAACGCTGTTGCTGCTGCACCTGCCAACGTTAAAATCATCCAGCCTATCCCGATTCTACGAGCTTGCTTAATTTCTTTTGCAGACTTGATGGCCATGAAACGTACAATAATATGAGGCTGTCCAAAATAACCCAGTCCCCATGCCAGAGATGAGATAACCCCTGTTGCCGTAGCTGTTGCGGTTAAACTTAATAAGTTCGGATCAAAAGATTTAATGGTTTCAATCGTTTCACCGATTCCACCTGTGACAAATACTCCGATAATAGGTACCGAAACAAGGGCAAGGAACATAATCGTACCTTGAACAAAGTCAGTGTAACTTACAGCAAGGAAGCCTCCAAATAGCGTATAAAGTACGATAACTCCACCAACGACAAGAAGACCTAAATGGTAATCATAACCGAAAGAGCTTTCAAAAAATACGCCCCCTGCGACAAGTCCGGAAGATACATAGAATGTAAAATAGACTAAAATGATAATTCCTGTTACTATGCGTAATATTTTTGCATTTTCCTTAAAGCGGTTATCAAAAAAACTTGGAATTGTAATAGAATCATTTGATACATGGGTGTATACGCGTAGGCGTGGAGCAACAAGCCTCCAGTTTAACCAAGCACCGATCGTAAGTCCAATGGCAATCCAGCCTTCAACGAGACCGGAAACATAAATCGCTCCGGGAAGGCCCATCAATAACCATTGGGACATATCAGCCGCCCCGGCGCTCAGTGCTGAAACTGCGGGTCCAAGACTTCTTCCCCCTAACATATAATCATTTAAATTGAAAATACGGCGGTATGCATAAAGACCAATCCCGATCATTCCGAGAAAGTAAATGATAATCGCCAATAATTGATACATAGTATCCGTCATATTATCTCTCCTTTGTTGAATGAATGCTGATGGTCACCCAAAATGGTATTACATGAAATATCGAGTTAATGACAAATAGTACAAAGTGTTGTGTGATATGCGGAAGTAATAGATTTTTGTTATATGTGCTTTTTGGGTGCCAACTGTTTTATGATATGATTTGTACCCAAAAAGCTATTATGGAAAGTTTTAAGCCAAATATAGGATTATCTATATTAATCAAGACATGAAGCATTGTGATTTTTATGTGCTTTTTGGGTGTTAACCATCATGTATAACCAGTTAAATATTAGATATTTTTGTTTTTTCTGAACAATATTCCCAGAAACTTATGAGGTGTTTTTTAAAGAAGCCCTTTGTTCGTTCAATTTTTTCCTTTTCAAAAGGGACAGATCACTGCAAAGATCGGAAAAAGGACTTGCAGGATCTGTTTTTTATCAGATAATAGGAAAGAATAAACTTTTCAATTTCTACCTTCCTAAAGCATAAGTGCACAAGGAAAGCTTCGCGGGCACCGCAGAAAAAAATTTTATATTTTTTCGGTGAACGAGAGAGACTTCGGTAACAATACCTCGCAAGCGAGAATGTTTTTTCGCTGAACGATGGCACTTTGGTTACCTAAAGGCTCGGACGCCCGCGTTTTCTTAATAAATTCTTATTCATTATTCTTCTATTACAATATCACAATATCTTCCTACTTTTCCCTGTTTTTTCTTTTCCTCAATAGGCAAAATATTGTTGCAGCACCGGCAGCAACGACAAGCGGTTTTTTCTTCAACTTGTTATCGCTATCATAAAATACATCTTTGACAATCAGATTTATGTTTTGCGGGCGTTCAGCCAAGCGGCGCATATAATAGCCAAACCAGTCCGTTCCAAACGGGATATACGTACAGAATCGATAGCCTTCTGCAGCTAGACTATATTGTAATTCTGTGCGAAAACCGTATAACATTTGGAATTCGAATTTATCATGGCTAATATTATTTTCCTTGATAAACGCTTTCAATTCATTGATAATATTGTGATCATGAGTTGCAATCGATGTAAATGCATCCCCTAAAAGACGTTTCTTTGCTAGTTTAAGATAGTTTCGGTCAATTTCAGCTTTTGATTGATATGCGACCGCTTCACTTTCTTTATATGCCCCTTTTACAAGACGAATTCGAGCATCTTTCAATTGTTCAAGATCTTCTTCTGCACGATATAAATAAGCTTGTATAACTGTTCCTACATTTTCAAACTCTTTTCGTAATGTTTGAAAAATACGAATGGTCTGTTCATAACTGGAATAATCCTCCATATCAATATTCACGAAAATCCCGAGACTTGAAGCCGTTTCCATAACTCTCCTCATATTGTCGAGGCAAAATTGCTCATCGATACCGAGACCTAGCTGCGTTAATTTTACGGAAACGTGGCAATCTAAGTTTTCTTCGTTCATTCGTTTAAGGAGGTGGATGATATTGTTTGTCGCTCTTATTGCTTCTTCCCGGTCTGTAACAAATTCTCCAAGATTGTCAACGGTTCCACTAATACCATGATGGTTTAATATTTTTATTGTTTTTGTCACGCTATCTAAGTCGGTTCCTGCTACAAACTTATCTGCTCCAAATTTAAATCCCCATTTTTTAGCAGACTCATTTAATAATTTACTTTGGGATAAACTGTAAAAGAAATTTTTTGTCAAATTCGTCATCTTGTTTTCCCTCTTTCTAACTAACAGGTTTTGGAAAAGGACTGTTTTCAAAAGCTTGCCATTTTGCATATGCTTTAGCTATGAGGCATATCTTGATTCGGACAGCTCTTTTCCAAGATGGAGATTAAAACACTTCTGAAACAACCTTTGCTTCCATAAAATGTTGTAAATAATCAGGACCACCTGCTTTTGAATCGGTTCCGGACATTTTAAAGCCGCCAAAAGGTTGATAACCAACGATTGCTGCCGTACATCCCCGATTAAAATAGAGATTACCAACATGGAATTCATAACGGGCACGTTCTAAATGTTCCCGATTTCTGGAAATAACGGCACCTGTTAAACCGTAATCTGTGTTATTGGCAATTTCAAGCATTTCGTCAAAGTTTTTCGCTTTTGTAAAGGCCACAACCGGTCCGAAAATTTCTTCTTGCATGATCCTTGCATTTGGATCCAAGTCTTTGAAAATTGTCGGATGAACAAAATACCCTTTAGAATCATCTGCCTCTCCACCATAAACAAGTTTTCCTTCCGATTTTCCAATTTCAATATATTCTTTAATTTTGTCAAATTGTTTTTGATTAATGACCGGACCAACGTATATATTGCCTTCAGATGGACTGCCATTGGAAAGTTGTTTCGTTAGAGACACAACTTTTTCCAACAATGCATCATATACATTTTCGTGGGCGACAACCCTTGAGCAGGCGGAGCATTTCTGACCGGCGAAGGCAAAAGCCGAGGAAACAATGGACTCCGCAGCTAGGTCCAGATCGCTATCATCGTCGACAATGATTGTATCTTTGCCGCCCATTTCAGCAATTACCCGTTTTAAATGGTTTTGACCTTCTTGTACTACAGCTGCCCGCTTAAAAATTCGGGTTCCGGTCGCACGAGAGCCTGTGAAGTTAATGAATCTTGTTTCCCTATGATCAACTAAATAATCACCAATCTCTAAAGGATCACCGGGAACAAAATTGAGTACTCCTTTAGGAAGACCGGCTTCCTCCAAAATCTCAACGAGCTTGTAAGCAATAACAGGAGTATTTTCAGAAGGCTTCAATAACACAGGGTTACCGGCTACAATCGGTGCAACCGTCGTTCCGCAAACAATCGCAAAGGCGAAATTCCAAGGCGGAATGACAACACCAGGGCCCATCGGTTGATAGAAGAAATCATTATGCTCGTTTTGCCGGTGATTCATCGGCTTTCCTTGTGCCAGTTCGAGCATCTGCCGGGCGTAGTATTCTAAAAAGTCAATGCCCTCCGCCGTGTCGGCATCGGCTTGCTCCCATGGTTTGCCAGCATCATAAACAAGCCATGCGGAGATTTCGTGTTTTCTTCTCCGGGAAATGGCAGCTGCTCTAAACAGTACATTCGCCCGGGCAAACGGTGTCATTCTTCTCCAAGTTTGAAATGCTTCAAGTGCGGCATTCATTGCTTGATCAATATGTTCCTTAGACGCTTTGGATACGTTTCCAATAATTTGTGTTTTATTACCTGGATTTACAGAAACGAGTTTGTCATCTGTATAAATTCGTTCACCATTAATCACTAAAGGGTATTCCTTTCCCAGTTCACCTTTAATTTTTTTCAAGGCAGCTTCGAATTCTTTTATATTTGCCACATCTGTAAAATCTGTTAAAGGTTCATGTTTAAAAGGTAAAACCATAAAAATCATTCCTCCCCTTTTTATTTTAGTGAAAAAAGCACTCAACAACAGGATTTTTCCTGAGCCTGCCATCATTATCATTGGCAAGTGTACTTATGGGTGACAAAAATTAAAATATGATATGGTCACAATTGCAAAAAATCGACATAGATCGATCATTGCTAAAATTTATTTATGCAAAATGTGTGCCAACTTTTATATCACCACGGATTTGTCACATAACTTCTATAAAATATGATTGTAAGAAAAAAGATTTACAGATAAAAAAGCAAGCTGTAAATTTTCTTTACAAGAAGTGTAAAGAATAGTGTAAAATTATTATACAACGACTAGGGGAGGGGAAGAAAAATGTCGAATGAACGAAATATATTAGAAACTTTATTGTCAACAGAAGAAGATGCGATCACAATCATTAACAAGGACAAGAAAGTTATTTTTTGGAATGAATCGGCTGTGCACACATACAGTATTGAAAAAAATCAAATATTAAACAATGATATTACCAATTTTTTTCATGATGAGGATTTAATGGTGTTAAAAGTTTTAAAAACAAAGAAACCTGTAAGAAACACGTACCATCGTCCGCGTAAAGGTAAACATGTCGTTATTAATGCCTCACCTATATTCAACAATCAAAATGAGTTGATTGGTGCTGTGTCTGTGGAACGGGACATTACCCAAATTGTAAAACTGAACGATAATCTTGTCATGACAACAGCCGAGCTGAATGAGTTAAGGCAAAAGGTTATTACAGACAGAGATGAAAACCCTTTCTCAAAAATGGTTGGAAAAAGCAAGGCCCTGCAAGATACGATCCAAATTGCCAGCAAAGCGGCAAAAACCGATGCCACGACCTTAATCCTTGGGGAAAGCGGAACGGGAAAAGAAATTTGTGCCCGGGCCATTCACGAATCCAGTTCCAGAAAAAACGGTCCCTTTATACCGGTTAATTGTGGAGCCATCCCAAACTCTTTATTTGAAAGTGAATTATTCGGATATGAAGGAGGGGCCTTTACTGGAGCGGAAAAAAATGGCAAGGCAGGAAAGATTGAAATGGCCGATGGGGGGACACTTTTCCTTGATGAAGTAGGGGAACTTCCATTGGACATGCAAGTAAAACTTCTTCGTGTTCTGCAAGAAAACTGGATCTACCGTATTGGTGATTCAAAAGGAAAAAAAGTGAATGTCCGCTTTATTGCCGCAACGAATCAAAATTTGGAGCGCCTTATCCAAGAGAAAAAATTCCGAGAAGATTTATTTTATCGGCTAAATGTCATCCAGCTTACGATGCCTCCCCTGCGTAACAGGGCTGGGGATATCCCGGAGTTGATAGAATTTTTTTTGAAGCAATTTGCAAATAAATATCAAGTGCCGGTCCCGATTGTCAAACACGATGCCCTCCAAATGCTTCATCAGTACCAATGGCCGGGAAATATCCGTGAATTACGTAATTTATGTGAGCGAATTGTGATTTTATCAGAGAAACAGACGGTGGATAAAGAAGATCTTTCAAGTTATTTTCAAAATATGGTTCAAGAAACCAATCCGCCCCAAATCGAAATTACCGATTCCTTTCCGGGGAAAGAAGAGATGGAAAGGAGGTTGATTGAAGAAGCTATAAGTTGGTCCAACGGCAATAAATCAAAAGCAGCAAAAAAATTAGGGATATCGCGGGTGACATTATATAATAAAATGAAGAAATATGGATTGAACGGGTAATTTTTCTAAACCGAAAGCGGAACGGTGTTAAAAGCAAATTGTCAGATACAAGACCCCACTTCAAAGATTTAGAGGAATAGAAAATTGCTAAGGTGGGGTCGCTACTTGCATAACCCATAACGATCTTTGGGTACGGACTAAGAAGAGATTCCATGATCGACACGGTTCAGCCTTCTTTTAAAACATCCTCCGAAAAATCTAAACCTGCATTCGCCATTTTTTGTGTCATCTTTCTCCGCTCTAGAAATTGCCTGTCCTTTTTCCTTTCCCAATTCCTTCTTTTCTACCTCATTACAGGTGTTTCACTATTCCCTAATCACATGAATAAAGTCCTCATATGTTTTTGCCTTTAAAATATTTTGTACCATTGCTTTGTTTTCAATGAATTTCCCCAACAGGTCATACATTTCCTGCAAATCCTCCTGGCTGTCTTTTTTTACACATAACAAAAAGATGATTTGAACAGGTGTTTCGCTCCAGATAATCGGTTTTACCAACGTACAGACAACCACAAAGGTTTTCTTTGTTTTTGGGGTGATCGGGTGTGGAATCGCCACTAAATTCCCAAATGCAGTCGGCGCAACTTTTTCTCTTTCGTAAATCGCCTCGAGAAAAGTATCATCGACTAACCCTTTATCCAATAAAACATCATTCAAAAATTCAAGCGCTTTTTCTTGGGTAGCCAATTTTTCTTTTAAAAAAGTTAAGTCCTTATGAAAATATGACAAAATAGGTTGTCTTGTATTTTGGTTGACAATAAATTTTTCTATCGATTTTAAATCCTGCTCTTTTAAAACGGCATTGACTTCAATGACCGGGATGTGAAAAGATTCTTGAATAGGGATTGAACTGACAATAAAATCAATACCATTTAAATTCATTTGCTTCAGTTTATAGTATTCCGTTGTTCCGACAACTTCCAGATTGTGACCAAAATATGATTTCAGTCGATAAAAAATGAGTTGGGCTGTACCTAAACCGGATGCACAGACAACAAGACACCGCTTTGGACCGGATTGCAATTTTTTCCTTTCAATCGCTGCACCAAAATGTAAGGCAAGATAGCCGATTTCATTCTCATCCATCTCAATTCCGGTATATTCTTTGACGGCAATTCCTGCAATAATGCCGGCTTCATAGGCAAGGGGGTAATTGTTTTTAATATCCTGCAGCATGGGATTACGAATGTTCATTCCGAATTTAATTCGATTGACAGCCGGTTTTAAATGTAAACTTAGCCCCAAGATAAGCTCCTGGTCGTTCTGAATACCCAGCTCTAGTTGTTCTTCAATTTTTTCTAAAACAAAATGGACAAGATGTAGAATTTCATCGTTAATAACATGATCGACCTGACTTTTTGTTTGGGAAAGTAATTTAGTCCCGAGCAAGTGCATGGCAATATAGGCGATTTCCTGCTGTGGAAATTTTACATGGTAGTAATTTTCAACGTCGGCCGCGATTTCTGTTGCCACTTGGTATTCTTTCTGTTGCTTGATTTCCTCGATATCTGAATGCACCAGTACTACATGATGACCGCTAACGATTCGCTTATAAGCAATCGCAATGTGAATACATAAATTATTTATGGCAATATCTGACATTGAGATTTGATGTTTTTGTATTTGCTTCAGAATAATTTTATGAATTTGGTCGATATCTTCTTTGGGAATGGATGAAAAAGGTGTATCGACAAGTGTATTTGTATGGTCATCGTTTCGGTCAAATAAGTATTCTGACAGGCAAAATCGTAATTTAATTTCACTGCCGCTCGCTTTAATACCAAAATTAGGCTTAGATTTTAAAACAATGCCGTATTCATCAAAAATTTGCTTAACCGTTTTCAAATCAAGTTGAATGGTCGATTTACTAATATATAATTCATCAGCTAAATCATCTAATTTTTCATACCGGTTACTTAATAAAAGCCTTCTAATAAGATAGGCAACTCGTTCTTCCGGTGTAGAGGGAATATACTCTTGTCCAATTTGTTCAACTGAAATGGATTGCAAAAATTTACGAAAAGCTTTTTCATCCGAAATTTCCAACTTGTAGCCTTTTGCGATTATCGGAACAATTTTTGCCCCGTGGTTATTTAAAATTGCATCCAAATTTTTTATATCTTCTCTTGTCGTCCGGGTTGTCACTTGGTTCAGATTTGCGAGATAATTGCCGGTAATCGGTTGATCAACTGCGTACAGTTCTCGTAAAATGTTTTTCATCCGGGAATTTAACAATGAAAAGTCCCCCTCTAATTTTCTGTTATTCAAAAAGGTTCCAGTCTTATGGTAACCGGAACCAAACTAAGCAGCGATATTTCTATACAATATATTTTGTCCCGCCTATTATTATAGACAGAAAACTAGAATCCGTTGTTTTCTGCCACTGATTTAAACCAGTAAGCACTTTTCTTCGGTGTCCTTTTTTGCGTTTCTATATCAACGGAGATAAACCCGTACCGATTCTTGTAGGCATTTGACCAGGACCAATTGTCCATGAATGTCCAGAGGTGATAACCTTTAACGTTACAACCTTCTTGTATAGATTTATGCAACCATTGTAAGTGACCTTTAATAAATTCAATACGGTAGTCATCCTGAATTTGGCCGTCTTTTAAGTATCGTTCTTCGTTTTGGACACCCATTCCGTTTTCGGAAATAAAGGATTCGATATTGCCGTAGTTTTCTTTTAAGTTGATCATAATATCGTAAATCCCTTTTTCATAAATTTCCCAGCCGCGATATGGGTTCATTTTTCGACCGGGCATTTCATAGTAATCAAAAAACCAATCCGGCATGAATGGGCTGTACGGATTCGGTAAATGTTCTTTGGCTTTGACTCGTCGTGGTTGGTAATAATTAACACCAAGAAGATCAACTGTATTGTTTTTAATGAGCTCGAGGTCTTCTTCACCGATAGCCGGTAATTGCCCATGTTCCCTTAAAATTTCGACCAACTCTTCCGGATACTCACCTAAAACTGCCGGATCCAAGAAGCTTCGATTGAAAAATAAATCACAGATTCTGGAAGCTTTTAAATCATACGGATTTTGACTTCGCGGATAAGACGGGGTTAAATTTAAAATAATCCCGATTTTTGAGTCGGCAAAATTGAATGTACGGAAGGCTTCAATCGCTTTTGCATTTGCTACAATGGTATGATAAGCAACTTGGGCAGCCCGTTTAAAATCAACGATATTTGGATAATGGAAATCGTATAAATAACCACCTTCAACAGGTACGATCGGTTCGTTAAAAGTAAACCATTTTTTCACGCGGTCACCAAACAACTGAAAGCACTGAATGGCATAAGTGCGATAAGCTTCTACAACTTCCCGGCTTTCCCAACCACCTTTATTTTGCAACTCCAACGGCATATCAAAGTGATAAAGATTAACAAATGGTTCGATCCCATTTGCGATTAATTCATTGATGACATTGTTATAAAATTTTACTGCTTCCGGATTCACTTTCCCACGGCCACTCGGAATAAGTCTTGACCAAGAGATGGAAAGACGGAAGGAATTATGACCGATTTCTTTCATTAATTTAATATCTTCTTTATATTGGTGGTAAAAATTGGACGTGGTTTCGGGACCAATATTATCAAAGAAGCGATTAGGCTCAATTTCATACCAATAATCCCAAATATTTTTTCCTTTTCCGCCTTCATTTGCGGCTCCTTCAATTTGTGTAGCAGATGTGGCACTTCCCCACCAAAAACCTTCTGGAAACTTGTATTGAATCGTCATTTGTGAACCTCCCTTATTTGATGCGGTAAATTTCAATGCTTCCGGCTTAGAATAGATGCGGTTGTTGTCAATTATTTATTACGATAGATTTCAATGATTTCAATGGCTAGGTCGCGAACAGTCATTGCTGTCATCAAATGGTCTTGAGAATGAACGAGAATAATATTTATACTTTGTTCATTTCCACTTGCTTCCTCTTGAAGAAGTTTTGTTTGGAAACCATGGGCTTTACTGAGTTCATTACCTGCTTCTTCAATAAGACGGTTTGCCTCATTAAAATTGCCTTTCTTTGCTTCTTGAATGGCTTCCATAGCACAAGAACGGCCATTTCCGGCATATAAAATGATTTGAAACGAAATTTCTGTGATTTTGTCCATTGTTTTCATGCCTTTCACTCCACCATTTAGGCTTCATATTTTAAAAAATAATAGTAATACGTTAATTTTTCTCTATTCATTGAACGAAAAGTCAGGTTTAATTGGGCTATTTTTAAAAGAATAGGTTTTTCCGATGTTATAAGCTCAGTGGATAGGGGTGGGGACCCTGCCGTCTTAGAGCTTAGAATCTAATTTGTCCGTTCTATCATTTGAATATAGGCAAGATCCCATTATAGTTGTTAAAAATTATTTCTTCGCCTTTTCGTTTTCATAGTAATTTTTATCCATGATTTTTAGGAATGGCCACCAAATTGCCATAACGATTAGCAAATTAACAATTTGTAGAACAGCACCTCTCCAAGAGTTTCCGGTTGCTAAAAATCCACTAATTCCGATTGGAGTTGTCCACGGTACGATAATTCCGGCCGGCTTTGGAACTAGTCCAGTTGCCATTGAAAAGTAAGTAACAATTGTGACGACAACAGGCGCTAATAACCAAGGTATCAATATCAATGGATTCATAATAATTGGTAGACCGAAAATAATCGGTTCATTAACGTTAAAGATTCCGGCCGGACCACCCAGTTTACCGAGTTCTTTTGTTTGTCGGCTCTTACCAATTAAGAAGATGAGTAGAACAACAGCAAGTGTCATTCCCGTTCCACCCATACCAACTAGGAATGTATCAATAAATTGTTTCGTAATAACATTTGGTAGTTCGGTTCCAGCTTGGAATGCTTGTAAGTTTTCGTCATTTAATGCATACCAAATCGGGTCAAAAACAGAGTTTACAATAATTTGACCGTGCAAACCAAAGAACCAAAAGATTTGTCCTAATAAAACGGCTAAAATGGTTGCCGGCAAGCTTGATCCTAAAGCTGTTAACGGTTGTTGAATGATCGTATAAATAAAGTTTTGAACAGTTTCAAATGATGTAAAGCTAAAGATTATTCGAATGACTAAAAAGATGGATAATGTAAGTGTAATCGGAATTAGTGCACTAAACGAACGAGATACGGAATCAGGTACACCAGATGGCATTTTGATTGTCCAATTTTTATTAACAAAGAAGCGATATAGTTCTGCTGCAATAAAAGCTGTAAATATTCCCAAGAACATTCCTTGGGCACCAAGGATTGCGGTTGGAATAACTCCGGTTACATCGTCTAATTCTTGCGGGTTTAAAATAAGAAATGCGGCAACGGCAACGACACCACCATAAATGGCTTCACCACCATAATGCTGAGTTAATTTATACCCGATACCGACAATAACATAGAGTCCCATGATACTTAGTGTAGCCGCTGAAGCCGGTCCTAATGCATTTTGATAGGCTGCATAAGCATCTTCACTTAAAAGCCTATCAAGAAATGGGAAGTTAGCGATTACAACAAAGATGGAACCAAAGATAATGAGCGGTAAAGCAACCATGAATCCGTCCCGTAAAGCTGTTAAATAACGGTTGTTATTTAGTTTGTCAGCTATCGGTAGAAGCATGTTTTCCAGAAAGTTCATAAACTTATTCATAGCAAAACCCTCTCCTCACTTTTAATTTTTATTGCTTTTTATAAGTTTGTAAAAAAACTGTTATTCCCCAATTAACTCCAAAGCTTTGTTTAGCACTGCTTCTCCATCAACACGCCCATAAGCAATAGGATCGATAACATCTATTGGTATTCCAACTTTTTCAGCAACTGTCGCAAATTTCTTCTTCAAGAATCTCATTTGCGGCCCGATTAAAAGAACATCTGCACGTTCCATCTCAGTAGGAGCTTTGTCTTGAGCAACAGCCCAAATCTCTGCTTCAATACCTCTTGCCTTTGCAACCTCCTTCATTTTTGACACTAATAAACTAGTAGACATTCCGGATGAACAGGCTAATAATATTCTTTTCATGATTGAACCTCCATTAAAGTTAAATTTATTTTGCTTACTTTAGTAGTATGTGATTTTCTCTACGCTTTTATCGTACAGGAAAAACGCTTACACCTTAATACATAAAATTTCCGTCTTAAGAAGGAAATGATTAAATGAGAGGAAATGGAAAAAATTAGAGGTAATCAATAGGAACCACTGAAAAGGAATTCGGATATGTTAACTGTTTCAAAATATAGTAGAGTAGACTACGAAAATACATCTAAATGTGGCGTTAAGCAAGATTATTTAGCACATTTTCGTTAATTTGTTCGTGAGCGCCGCTTTTTTAAACAGTTTTTGTTGATTGAGCCTTGGTTTTGACCATGAGCGGTTGCTCAATTGGACAGTTTTTATTGATTGAACCACGGTTTTGTCCGAAAGCGGTTACTCTATTAGACAGTTCTTACTGATTGACTCCCTGTTTTGTCCGAGAGAGTTTGCTCTATTAGACAGTTCTTACTGATTGACTCCCTGTTTTGTCCGAGAGGGTTGCTCAATTGGACAGTTTTTGCTGATTGAACCACGGTTTTGTCCGTGAGCGGTTACTCGGGACCACTGAAAAAAGCCATTTTTTTTATGTAAAATTTGCTATGCAGTGTA
>ENA-UOWJ01000292-UOWJ01000292.1-bioreactor-metagenome-genome-assembly--contig:-NODE-292-length-27696-cov-86.283275_pt1 | contig 27696 bp, 26 predicted proteins | sample MGYA00238156_ERZ761611 | MGnify/ENA primary metagenome ERZ761611 (study PRJEB28900, sample SAMN06268034) | bioreactor metagenome | isolation source: Joint BioEnergy Institute, California, USA...
AAGAACCCGTCCTATTCGGTTGAAAATACGATAAAAAATATGGAAGCGATCGAGGCTTGTTACAAATCTATACAAATAAATGATAAAGTTGAATTTTAAATGAAAAGTGAAAAAGGGTGGTGCACAAGGTGAATTATCGTCGTTTAGGTTCTACCGATTTGGAAATTAGTGAATTAAGTTTTGGTACTTGGGCGATTGGGGGTGACTGGGGAAATCATGATGACCGAGTAGTTCATATAATTAAACCATTACTTTGTGGATAGATTTCCACATAAGGGTAACGATAAAGGAAATGTATTCTGTCATCGTCCGTCAACAGGAGTTGAACGAGAAATGGATTGTGGTGGATTCGATAAAGATTGAAATACCGTAAGAAGCTTTGTCTCGCCAAACAATACGGCAATACTTGTGAGGGAATGGGACAGGGACAGTGTCCGCGTGGTAAATGGAATTCGAATTCCGCTTTCAGAACGCGGAGAATATTTACGCCAATTGACCGGTCTAGCTAAAAAAAAGTAAAAAAGATTACAACAAAAGAACAGCAGTTGATCGAGTAAATATCCGCATCAATTGGTTATTAATTTCGAAAATCATACAATTCGAGGTATAAAGAAAATAACAGTACGATGCGGATTAACTCTTTGTTTGATGTTAAAGATGGCTCTAGTTGGAATAAAAGAAAAATAGAACGTGAACAATTGTTTGCTCCATAAAAATGGAAATTATCCACATATGAATAAGTAAAAAAATATCCACAAGCAAAAAACCTGGATAAGACAATAGGATTCGTATACTTTTTTGTGTAAAACAAATAAAACAGAGCATTAAATGCAGGGAAATCGCAGAAAGCTCCATATTAAAAACTTGACTTAGTCGTTTCTTTAAATATCAAATCATTATTTTAATGTGTGAACTGTATTTTTTAAATGTTTTAGAGTCAATTTTTTTGTCTGTTATTAACATAGTTACATCATTCAAATTTGCGAAATTAGAACTTGATACTAAATCAAATTTTGAACTATCTATCAATGCGTATTTATTTTTTGCCACTTGAAGCATTTTTCTTTTCAACTCAATCTCGTATAAATTAAAATCAGAAAAGCCACTTTCAGGTGATACACCTGAAGAGGAAAAGAAAACTTTGTCAATATTTATTTTATTAAATATTTCTACCCCTAATAAGCTTTCAATTGCATTTGAATTTTTCCTAATTATACCTCCAATAACAATTACAGTTATGCATAAATTATTTCTTAACAAACTTGCTGTTTTTAAGCCATTAGTTAGAACAGTAATCTCCTTTTGACTGTTTTTTAAAAGACTGGCTAACTCAAAACATGTTGAACTTGAGTCAAGAATAATAGTATCATTTACTTCGATTAAATTGTAAGCTTTCTTTGCAATTTCTTGTTTACTTTCTATGTTTGTTTTTTCTCTTAAATCATAACTAACTTCTTTATAATCGTTTCTATTTGAGGAAATTAATGTTGCACCCCCGTGTGTACGATTAATCACTTGTTTATATTCAAGATATTTCAAATCAGACCGAATAGTTGTCTTAGAAACATTTAGTATTTTTGCTAACTCATTAACTGAGATAGATTCCCTTTCATTTAATATCGAAACAATTGATTTTCTTCTCTCTTCTGCAAACATATAATCCCATCCTAAAATAACTAATGTAATGAAAGATCCTTTTGTGTCACTTACGTTTGTAACCTAGATAGCTTTAGATTAATTTCACTATTTTCTAAGGCGATAAATATAAAATATGAAGTTTTAGATTTTTTATCATCTTCTCTGCGTTCTCTGGATTAATCATTCATATAAATGACTGTTTGAGGAAAGATTCAACAATATATTTTTGCTCTTATAATTGCGTATCATGTATAAGGTTAATTTCATTATAGCATAAATTAAAAGAAACAAAATAAAAAAGGAAAAAACATAAATGGAAAAATATCGACAAAAATGTTTTAAAAAAATAATTTTAGCATATTATACTATTTACAATCTTCTTGTTCAGTTGATCGAGGTGTATTGACTTTTGGAGAAAATTGATTAAAAGCAGACTTGATTCCACATAAATAATGTAGTTTTGGCTGTTTTCATTTATCGAAAAATTTAAGTGCTCTTTTTTTGACTCTTTTATAATTATTTAATTTTGCTAAAGATATTTTTCATATCGAAATCTAAACCAAGTCTCAATTTCAGAAAGAATCCCATCCTTAACAATACACATAGTATTTTTCTGTTGAATGGAGGGTTTTTTGCTAAAGAATGGCAGGAATGATAGCATTTTCAAAAATATTTTCTTACACTGGGATTGGAGGAGGGACAAAAAAGGAAAAAATAAAAAAGAAAAAAACAAAAAAAATAAAAAAACATCAAAAAAACGTTTACAAAAGTAAATCAACATTATATAATAAAATTGTAGTAAGATTAATAAAAAAATGGAAGGTGAAACAATGTTAGTTACAGGAAAAGAATTATTAAACGTAGCCAAAAAAAACAAATTTGCAGTTCCAGCTTTTAATGCCGGTAGTGGCCAATTGTTTACAGCTATAATGGAGATTTGTGAGGAAAAACAAGCACCGTTTATTATGGCTATACATCCCGATGAATTAAAGTTTCTAAAGGATAGTTTTATAGCACAAGTTATTTATGAAGCTAACCATACAAAATTGCCAATTACATTACACCTAGATCATGGTTCTTCCCTTGAACAAGTAGTACATGCAATTCAATTAGGTTTTACGTCAGTTATGATTGATGGTTCACATTTACCTTTCGAAGAAAATATAAAATTAACAAAAGAAGTGGTGAAAATTGCACATTCAGTAGGAGTTTCCGTTGAAGCAGAATTAGGAACAATAGGGGATACAGGAAATACTGTTGAAGGTGGAGTTTCTGAGATTATTTATACAGACCCTGTTAAAGCTGCTGAATTTGTTGAAAGGACACAAATTGATTCTTTAGCTGTAGCAATCGGAACAGCACATGGTATTTATCCTAAAGACTTCGTACCAAAATTACGTCTTGATATTTTAGATGATATTGTAAAAACTACAAGTATTCCATTAGTTCTACATGGTGGTTCTAGTAACTCTGATAGTGAAATCATTGAAGCAGTGAAACTTGGAATTACAAAAATTAATATTTCTAGTGATATAAAAATTGTATTTGCAAACAAATTAAGAAAAATATTAAATAGCGAAAATCAAGAAATTCGAGAACCTAATGTTTTATTTCCTGACTGTATGATTGAATCAAAAAAAGTTGCTAGTCATAAAATTGATATATTTAATACTGTTGATAAGGCTAAATATTTTTATTGATTATATAAATATTTAGAGAGGGGGGATTAATTTGAATCTTCAAGAAATACTGGATGATCGAATTATCGTTATAAATTTGGAGGCAAATAATAAAGAACAAGCTATTACGAAACTTGTACAAAAGTTGAAGGAAGCTAATTATATTGACGATATTGAAGCATTTAAAAAAGATATTTATCATAGAGAATCATTGGGTTCTACTGGAATAGGGAATAACATAGCTATTCCACATGGACATAGTGAAAGCGTTATCAAAAATGGGGTTGCTATAGGTAAATTACAAAATGAAATTGAATGGGAAACACTCGATGATAAAGGAGTAAAGTTAGTATGTTTATTTGCAGTAAGTAAAAATGGCAATTCTGCAGAAACACATTTAGAAATATTATCCGAATTTGCTTCAAAATTAGGAGATGATGAAGCAATAAAAGAATTATTACGTGCGAAAAATGTTGAAGAAATTAAAAAAGTTTTTATAGAGGAGGTTTAATTATGAACATAGTAGGTATTGCAGCTTGTACAGCTGGTATTGCACACACTTACGTGGCTAAAGAAAAATTAATGAAGGCAGCACAAAAAGCTGGTCACAATATCCATATTGAAACACAAGGAACAATAGGTACTAAGGACAAAATACCAGATGAAAAAATTATAAATGCTGATGTAGTAATTATCGCTGCTGATGTTAAAGTTGCCGGAAAAGAGAGGTTTTTGGGGAAAAAAGTAATTGAAGTTCCAACTGAAACAGTTATAAGAGCACCTAATAAACTAATTAAACGTGTTGAAGAGCTCCTTGCGCAACAAGACTAAGGATTCGCAAAATTCCTAACTGCATTTCATAAAATTATGTTATAAAAACAATTTCAAATGATAACATGTAACAAAAAATTGTTAATAGGAGCTGAACATAATTATGAAGGTAAAATTAAGTGATTTAAGAATTAAGCAACATTTAATGACTGCTATTTCATATTTAATTCCTATTGTTGTTGGTGCAGGTTTTATGTTGGCAATCGGTAATATCGGTGGAGGAAGTCAAATAAATAATTTTACTAATGGTTTTGGATTTTTTGACACTTTAACAACAATGGGTGCGCTAGTCTTAGGTTTATTACCAATGGTTATTTCTACAGGTATCAGTTTTTCAATTGCTGATAAACCAGGTATAGCGCCGGGTATGGTAATAGGTTTAGCTGCAATAAATATTCAAGCTGGGTTCTTTGGAGGATTAATAGGTGGATTTTTTGCAGGATGGATTTCAAAAGTTACTACTGAGAAATTAAAGGTTCCTTTCTGGGCTGAAGGATTAAAACCAATGCTTCTTATCCCTTTAATTTCATCAGTAATTAGTGGAATATTTATGTACTTTGTTTTAGGAAAGCCAGTGGCCTCAGCAACATTAGCTTTAACAAATTATATTAGTAGTTTAGATGCTAGCAACTTATTATTATATGGAGCAATAATTGGAATTTTATCATCAATTGATTACGGTGGTCCTGTAAATAAAGTGGTTTTTGCTTTTGTACTTAGTCTTCAGACTGAGGGAATTTATGAACCAATAACTGTACTTATGCTTGCATCAATGGTTACTCCTTTCGGTTTCACTATGGCATACTTCTTCCAAAAGATATTCCGTAAAAATATTTATACAAGGAATGAAGTTGAAACTTTAAAGACTGCATTTCCTATGGGAGTTGTAATGATCACAGAAGGTTGCTATCCAATTATTTTGAATGACGTCATTAGAAGCGTTATTTCAACTGGTATAGGTGGAGCTGTAGGTGGAGCCTTGTCAATGCTTTGGGGTGCAGACTCGAGGGTTCCGCACGGGGGGTTATTAGCTATGGTTACTATGGAAAGACCGTTAGCATTTTTAACAGCATTACTTATTGGCTCATTAGCAACTGGAATAGTATTTTTTATCTTGAAAAAACCAGTTTCTAGAGATCAGGATACTTCGGGAAATGATGATCAAGAACTTGATATTGATTTAAGCAGTATTAGAATATCATGATTTAATTAGTGTTAATAATAAATCAAAATACTTTTCAGGGAGGCATAAAAATGATTGATGAAAATTATAAAAGTGAGGTAGTAAGTTTCTATGAAAAAGCGAATATAGCACTTACTGATAAAGAAATTTTAAGAATTGATTATGCGGATTTTGGGATTAATAATATTCGAGAAGAAGGTCTAAACTTAGTTGTTTATGTAAATAATAATAGATATTGTGCCAAGGAGATGGTACTTCTTCCAAATCAGACCTGTCCAGAACATTTGCATCCAACAATTAATGGACGACCTGGAAAACAGGAAACATTTCGTTGTCGTTGGGGTAAAGTATATTTATATGTCGAAGACAATGAAAAGTTAAGTGAAGAAAGAATTAGCGTTTCTCTTCCAGAAAAAAATAAACAATATTATACAGCTAGTAAAGAATTAATATTATTTCCTGGTCAACAATATACTATTAATCCAGATACTCGTCATTGGTTTCAAGCAGGAGAAGAAGGTGCAGTAATTAGTGAATTCTCATCTCCGAGTGATGACGCAAGTGATATATTTACAAATCCTAATATTAAAAGAAATGCTGTAGATAAAATAAATGTTTAAAAATAGCACTATAAAGGGAATAAGGGGAGGTTACAGAAAAACCCATCAAAATAGAAAATCACTACATTTTGATGGGTTTTTACTCAAAATTCACCTATAGTTGATTAAATATAAATACCAGTAAACAAAACTAATATAACAATTTTATAAAATTAATGTAGCCTAAATTAATGTAGGTTTTTGATAGAAATACATATAAAAATTAGGATAATATTTACTTTGGAGGTATTTATATGAAAAAAATAATAAATAAACCTGAAAATGTTGTCCAAGAAGCCGTTGAGGGTTTCATAAGTGCTTATAACCAGAATTTGATGAAAATTGATGATGTTAATGGTATTGTAAAAAAACAATTGAAGGATAAGGTATCAGTTGTAGTAGGTGGGGGTAGTGGTCATGAGCCATTATATATCGGATTTGTGGGTGAAGGTCTTGCCGATGGAGTTGCAATTGGAAATATTTTTACAGCACCAACACCGAATACCATTCAGAAAGTTGTAAAGGCAGTAAATAAAGGAAAAGGTGTTTTATTTGTTTACGGTAATTATGCTGGAGATGTTCTTAATTTTGGTATGGCTGAAGAATTATTAGAGGCTGATGGTATAAAAACAAAAACTGTGCTTGTTGCAGATGATGTTGCATCTGCAACAGAAGAAAGAAAAAGGGAAAGAAGGGGGATAGCAGGAAATGTTTTTGTAATTAAGATCGCAGGAGCAGCCTCGGAAAAAGGTTTGACACTGGAAGAAGTAACTCTTATTACACAAAAAGCGAGTGATAATACTTTTTCAATTGGAATTGCGACCTCTCCCGGTACCATTCCCGGTGCTAAGGAACCTTCCTTTTTTCTTGATGAAGATGAAATTGAATTTGGAATGGGAATTCATGGCGAGCATGGAATAAAACGTACAAAATTAATGCCAGCAGATCAGCTAACAAAAGAGATGATAGAAAAATTATTAATAGAAAGTAAGATAAGAGCAGGTGACGAAGTAGCAGTTTATGTGAATGGCCTTGGATCAACCACGTTGTTAGAACTGTTTATAATAAATCGTCGACTTTCTCAAATCTTAAAAGAAAAGGAAATAAAAATCTACGATATAGATATTAATAGCTATTGTACAACGCAAGAGATGGGTGGATTTTCTATTAGTTTTCTTAAATTAGATAATGAATTAAAAGAGTTATATGATGCACCAGCACATTCACCATATTACCACAAATAACATATAATATATCTTCTAAACGAGGAGGACAGGAAAATGGAAAGTGCATTAATTAATTTAAATTCTACACAAACAAAGAAACTCTTCATTTACGTTGGGGAAAAAGTGATTGAAAGTAAATACTTGCTTACAAAAATGGATAGTGCAATTGGTGATGGTGATCATGGCATTGGGATGAGTCGAGGATTTTCAATAGCGATAGAAAATTTAAATAAACAAGAATTTTCATCGATAAATGATGTCTTTAAAATAATAGGAATGTCCATGATATCTTCAATGGGTGGTGCATCAGGTATCATTTTTGGAACCCTGTTCGTTGGTGGCATTAAAGGTATGAATGATAAAGAATTATTAAATTTGCCTTTGTTAGCTGAAATTTTTAGTAAAGCAGTAGATGCGATTAAACAAAGAGGGGGGGCATCTTTGGGGGATAAAACAATGATTGATGCCCTTCAACCAGCAGCAGAAGCTTTAGTAAGTAGCGCTGCTGGCAATAATAGTTTATTTAGAGGACTTCAAAATGCTGAAATTAGTGCCAAACAAGGAGTAGAAAATACAAAAAATTATATCGCCAAATTTGGTCGGGCTAAATTTCTAGGAGAGAGAACCATTGGTTATCCAGATGCAGGAGCTACAACTGTATGGATTATTTTTAAGTCCATGAGAGAATGGGTAGAGGGATACAAAAAATGAATCAACTTTGGATAGGGACAATTGGAATATAACTAAAAAGATTAATGAAGGTTTAAATTATATTATGGAATTAAAAAAATATGATAATCTAAAATAGTACTATTCATTGCTCCATTTAAATCTTTATTATCTCCTATTAAAGAGGAAGTTAGGTCTACTAGAATTAAAATAAGAGCACAAAATATAAATTGTGAGGAATTAGATGCTTTTACAGAAGAAATCTCTCCAAAGATGATAAATGAAATAGGGATTGATTTAGTCGATTGGGTCATTCAGAAGGAAGACAAAATTACTACGAAAGTGACTTTGATGTTAATAAAAAAATATTTGTAGTTACGTTATTCGTTATAGATGAGCCTAATTATCAGTGTTGGAGAAAACTTAGACCAGAAATGAAATTTAATCTTCTGCAAAGTTTTAGCAGCACAAATAAAAGTATCCCTAAAGGATTTAACAGTGGAAAAAGCGAGCCAAGTCAAAATTGTATATGAGCCAGTATGGACAATTGGCGAATAAGGTATACCAGCTGATTTATCTTTTTTGGTCAAACTCACAATTTTTTAAGAGGTTATTGATTGATATAATATGTATGATGAATTCGCCAAGGTAATTCCTTTGTTGTATAGCTAATGTATTAATTTAAATAATTTTCTATCCTAAGTTAATCAATCTATTGAAAATGGATTATTTATTTTGTAGAACTGTTTGGAAAATGGAGGAAATTTTATATATTACTTTAGAATATAGAATAGTATTTTATGCTCTAGTAAGTAAAAAATTTACTACCTTCAAATGGTATTTGCTAATATAATTTTTTATTAATACTATTATTTACCCGCATTGAGTGAAATCTTTTTATGTATATAAGATAGAACAAATTAAGGGTAAGGGGAAATAGTAAACCATGAAGTCAAGAAGGTTTGGAAAGAAACTATAAAAAACTTTCTGTGAGTATTAGATCATGAAATTTTAGGTTAGGTTGTTACATAAAAAATGATACAAAAATTATCCGGGATTGCATTTAAAGTTTCTTACGCTATAAATAAAAGTGAGTAAGAACGAGGAGTTCTGCTTTGTGGTAAGGGAATAGTAGTATGTATTGCTGCTAATAATAATTCAAGAATCCGGGCAGCTCTTACATATGATTTTACTCTAATGAAAGGTCTCAATTATGGCAATAATGCATATATAATTACTATGGGTACCCAAATAATAGGTCTCAAAGTAGCTAAAAAGGTAGTAGAGATTTATTTAAATTCCCATTGTGTTGGAGAATCTCATCGGAAAGTTGATAAGATTGATGTGAAAGGAAAACAGTTTTTTAATGGTTTAGTAAAAAAGTAGCTAGTTGTTCTCCCAAGTTGCTAACTTTGTAAAAGTTGGATTTGTAACAAGTGTAGGAAACATCCAAACTATCATATGTTGATGTTATTAACATTCTAGCTTCTCAATCAAAGTGTAATTGTACAATTAGGTAAAGGTATAGGCGGTAATATCTACTGCTGTCACATGTAAAAAAACTATTGAGTACCCTCTCTGAGAGCCAAATATAAAAGGACCGCAATCAGCAGTCCTAAATGATATATGATAATCGCAAACAATCTATTAATCTTGAACAGGCTCTTTTAAAGTACAAATAATTAAGAATCCGAGAATTAACACGGCACCGAAAAATCCAAATGCTAAGTTATAGTTACCGGTTGCGTCCAAGATTATGCCGACAATTATTGGTGCAAAGAACCCTCCTAAGTTGCCTCCGCTGTTAATTGTTGCGATAGCAACTGGGTAAGTTTCTCTTGTTGTTAATCCCATTGGATATGCTGTAAATGCCGGCCAACCGATGTTTAAGCAGAACCCCGCCAATCCTAGTGTTAAAGCAACAATTACTGGATTACTTTGAATATAGATTACAATAAACATCATAATGGCAGTGGTAAAAGCTGTAATTAACATTGTTGGTTTCCGTCTCTTTAAAAATAGATTATCTGATACCCAGCCGCCAAGAAGGGCACCGATAATCCCACCGATTGCAGGCATGGACGCTAACCAACCCATTGATCCGTAAGAGAACCCTTTTGCCTCAACCAAATAACTGGGAACCCATGTAAGCATTCCGTAATTTACGCAATTCATAAAGAAATAAGCTAAAGTGTCGCCAAGGATGTTCCATGAAGTGAAAACGTTTTTAAGTTTCATGATAGGGCTTACTTTTTGATATCGAATCGCTTTATCTATTACACCTAAAGATTGCCGTCCTGACCGATTATTTAATTCCTCTTGATGACGAATGTATAAAAGCTCAAGTTCATTAACTTTTTTACTTTCTTCTGGATTAGTCCTTACAAAGAGATACCAAACTAAAGCCAGAAGAATACCAGGGATTGCAAATATATAGAATACATATCGCCAGCCATATTCTAATGCTATCCATGTTGCAAATGGTGGCACAATAATTGGAGCAAGTTGGGTTGATGCAATGTAAATACCTGTCGCAGTGGCCTTTTCTTTAGCCGGGAACCATTGATTAATAGTAGAAGTCATACCAACAGGTGTAGTTCCTTCTGAAATTCCCAATATTAAGCGCAACCAAACTAATTGAACTGCATTTTTTGCATGACCAATTAAGAAAGTAACTGCTGAGAACAAGATAACTGAAATAGAAATGAGGCCACGAGTACCTTTTTTGCCAATTAAGAAGCCTGCTGGAATTTGTGTGATGGCATAACCAAGGAAAAACATACTAGAAATTAGACCGAGTTGAAAATTGTTAAATGTAAATTCCTTTTTAATAAAAGGAAGAACAATCCCAATATTTGTCCGGTCAGCCATACAAACAGTATAGGTTAAAAAAATCATAGTCATTACAACCCAACGATAATTTGTTTTTTTCTTTAACTGGGTATTTGAATCTGTACTTGATAGTTGTTGAACACCCATAGTCGTCCCCCCAAAAAAAAATTAAAATTATAAAAAATGTAATTAATTGAACAAATAGTCAATTAAAACTGAGTGGTTTATTAAATTTTAATTAATGTAGTCTTACTCTCCCATCCATGGTACAACCATCTACGGAGCACTCCTTTCTTTATCATTACATTCATAACTTCATTAATTTTTTTATAAAACCAAATATGTGATACCGCTTTCACGAGTAAATATTATCACTAGTTTTATTGTTTGTCAACATTTTTCATCATTTATTTTCGAAATAAATTAATATGAAAGTAAAAGAAAATGGGTTATTAGAAGTAATTTATTTAAGTTTATATAATCTAAATAAAATAACACCTAAAAATTAATGTGGTTTCTTTAGCACAACTGTTTGGGACATGTTAAAATTACTTATCTAATAAAGTATGATCAGAAGTATTCCTTCTAAAATAATGAAGTTCTTCTAAGTACTGGTTATAAAAATTACATAGGAAAAAATACTTTAAAAATATTCAATTGAATTTTCTTTTAACTCTTATTATTATCAATTATAATCAAAATGAAAGTATAAGATAATTATTGACAATTAACGAAAATTCACTTAAGATTACTTTGTAAACGTTGTTATAAATATACAAAAGTAAACTTATATAATAAGGAGCGAATTTTTATGAGACCTTCAAAAAAACCAGTTGTAGCGATAACAATGGGAGATCCTGCAGGCATTGGTCCGGAAATAACAGTTGCTACTTTGATGGAGAAAAAAGTTTATGAGGAATCTAACCCTTTCCTAATTGGTTCAATTGATATTGTAAAGCGCGCAATGAAAGTAAAGAATAGTAATTTTGAAATAAATAAAATCAACCACCCGTCGGAGGGGAAATTTCAATACGGAGTCATTGATGTTCTGGAAACTGGAGATTATGATTGTGGCAGTATAGAGTTTGGAAAGGTTCAAAAACTGGCAGGACAAATGGCTTATGATTGTATACTAAAATCAATAGAATTGGGACTAAATAATGATATTGATATTGTTTCAACTGCTCCTATTCATAAAGAAGCAATTAAATTAGTAGGTGTGAAACAGGCTGGACATACAGAAATTTATGGTGATTTGACTCATTCTGAATATGCATTAACAATGTTTAATTGCCATAATATGAAAGTTTTCTTTGTCAGCAGGCATATGGCATTAAAAGATGCTTGTGATTACGCAACAAAAGAAAGAGTTTTAGAAAAGGTAAAACAAATTCATAAAGAACTTACAGATATTGGCTATGAAAATCCGGAAATTGCAGTAGCAGCTTTAAATCCTCATGCATCGGATAATGGATTATTTGGTCACGAAGAAGGAGACCAGTTGATCCCTGCTGTAGAAGGGGCAAAAGAATTAGGAATTAATGCAGTAGGTCCAGTTCCTGCTGACTCTGTTTTCTTCAAACATAAAAATGGAAGTTATGATGCAGTTCTTTCACTCTATCATGATCAAGGACATATTGCATGTAAAACTTTAGATTTTGAAAAATCAATAACAATAACTTGGGGGTTGCCCTTTATGAGAAGTTCAGTAGACCATGGCACCGCTTTTGATATTGCTGGAAAAGGGATTGCTGGAACTGTTAGTATGTTAGAAGCTACATTGGTACCTATTCAATATTGGAAAAAGAAACAGGAAGCATTGGTTCGAAACTAATTAAGTGAGATATAAACAAACAGGAAAGAGTTACTTTCCTGTTTGTTAATTATTCATTGCCAGGTGGCGCCAACTTAGCGAGGTACTACTCCAGATGGCTCTATGTTAACTTATAATACGGAGGGTAACCTAAGATTTCAGTCACAACTAGACTGGTTAAATACTCAATAAAAATATTTTTACTATTCTTTAATCGAGGTGGGGAAGATGGCAAAGATTGGGATTGTTGCTGATGATTTAACCGGTGCAACAACAGTTGGTGTATTATTGGCTAGAGCAGGTATATCCACGGCAGCCTTTTTTGATGAAAAGTCTCTCGATGTTGACAAAGACCATGATGCAATTATTTTAAGCAGTGATAGTCGGTCAGATGAGAAGTTGGTTGCACAAAGAAAGGTAAAATCAGCGGTACAAGCTTTAAAAGAAAAAGGGACAGCCTATTTTTCAAAACGGATAGATACAACATTACGCGGTGGTATTGGTTGTGAGATTGATGCAATGCTTGAGGAGTTGCCCGCTGACACGATTGCTGTGATGGTACCAGCAATGCCCCAATCAAAAAGAATTGTTGTCGGAGGTTACTCAATTATTGATGGTGTAGCTTTATCAAAAACACCAGTTGCTTTTGATGTGAAAACACCTGTTACTGAATCGTTTATACCTAATTTGATGGCAAAACAATCGAAACAACAAGTCGGATTAGTTACTTTAAATTCCATATTGACAGGGATGGAAACCTTAAAAGCCAGTTTAACAGCAGAAAAAGAAAAGGGTTCGAAATTAATTATTGTTGATGCTATTACCATTGAAGATGTAAAAACCATTGCCGAAGCAGTTACAGAAATAGAATGGAATGTATTAGCTGTTGACCCGGGGCCCTTTTCAGAACAACTGGCGATTGTAAGGGGTTTCGGGAAACAGGATAGTCAGTTGGAACCAAATAATTTCGAGGAAGAGAATATGAAAGGTACTGTTCTTGTCGTCGCAGGGAGTGCAACACCGGTGACAAAAACACAAATGGGCGTGTTAGCAGAAAAATCATGGACAAGTCATGTATCGGTTTCTGCAGAAGAGTTAATCGATATAGAAAATAAAGCAATCTACGAAATTACACGGGCAACGGAAGAAGCTCTTAAACTGGTAAAAGAAAAAAAATCAAGTGTTATTATGCTAGAGACTGCATTAACAGGAAAAGTTTTAGATTTAGCAGCTAAAGAAAAAGAATTTAATCTGCATCCGGGTGAAGCATCAAATAATATAAATATTGGGTTAGGTCAAATTGTTCAGAATGTATTAAATAAGGAACCTGTTGATATTCGAGGAATTTATATGACAGGTGGAGATACAATGGTAAATATTCTTAAAGTACTAGGTGCAAAAGGAATAGAGTTACTTGATTACGTTATCCCCCAAGCAGATTTAGGCAAAATTATTGGCGGTAGATATGATGGCCTTGTTGTTGTTGGTAAAGGTGGTTTAACAGGAACAGAAAATACAGCGGTTTCAATTGTTAAACGTATTTTTAAAGAATCGGAAAAAACCTATCATAAAACCAAAATGATAAATCAGTAGTATAGAATGTTGATATAAAGGAAAATTTTTTTGCTTGACTAATAAGAAGGATATAAATTTCTCATAACCAAGCCTAATTATTATTTGGTCATTAGTAAAATGATATTAAGTCCAAGGAAAAAGGAGTTGTTCTAAATGGAAAAACTATGGATTGGTACCAATTGGAAAATGACAAAAACTATAGCGGAAGGTATCTCTTATGCCCAGATATTGAAAAAACTAGCAGAAGAATTAATACCAAATATTGAATTATTTATTATTCCTTCTTATACAGCTTTGACTGCGATAAAAAATGAAATTTCAAAATCTAGGATTAAACTCGGTGCACAAAACATGCATTGGGAGGATACCGGAGCCTATACAGGTGAAATATCGCCAAAAATGTTAGCTGAAATTGGTCTTGACCTTGTTGAATTAGGGCATTCTGAGCGGCGCCAGTATTATAATGAAAATGATTCTGACATTAACAAAAAGGTTTTTGCTGCACTTAAATATGGAATGAAACCGCTCGTTTGTATTGGCGAAAATATAGAACAAAAAATGAACGGCATCTCAAGGGAGGTATTGGCTGCACAATTAAAAGTTTGCCTTAAAGATTTAACGGAAGGTCAAGTGAAAAATGTTCTAATTGCTTATGAACCTGTTTGGGCCATAGGTGAGAAAGGAATACCAGCTGATCCTGGGTATGTCTGTGAGATTCATTCCTTCTTACGGCAGACATTAGTCCAACTATACCACGATGCGGGTTATAAAATTCCATTATTGTACGGTGGAAGTGTTAATTTAAATAACTTCCTCAAATATATTGATATAACTGATGTTAATGGCCTGTTTGTTGGTAGAACTGCTTGGAATATCGAAACGTTTTCAATTTTACTACATGAATTGGAAATACACTTATATAAATAAGCAAGTCTAGAAAGCAATTAGAAAAAACTTCAATACTTTGGGAACAATTTTTTTATGACAGACCCCCAGTATAGAATCAACTAATAAGGGGTCTTTTCTTCTTATAAAACTTTTATATTTTTTTGTACTAAAGATTCCCTAATTTCACTTGGAAGTTCTTTATCACAAATAAATATATCAATTTTCTCTGTTTTAGCAAAAGTAGCAATAGAGCATGCCCCAACTTTTGAACTGTCTATTAATGCAACGACTTTGTTTGCCTTTTCCACCATTACCCTTTTTAATTCAACTTCATAAACGTTAAAGTCAGTAAGTCCATCTTCTATAGTAAAACCGCTTGCAGAAGTAAATATCGTATCAATATTAATATTGTCCAAAATGCTCTTGCCAAGCAGTCCTTCGATTCCCATGGATCCTGTTCGTACCATTCCACCAATGAGAATAACATTGATGCCCGGATTTTCTTTCAGTTCTACCGCTTGGGAAATCCCATTAGTAACTACAGTAATTCTTTTATTGGAATTGCGAATTAATCTGGCTAACTCAAGAGAAGTTGTACTGGCATCAAGTAATATACAATCTTTATGAGAAATAAAATCAATGGCCTTTTTTGCAATGATTACTTTCGAATCGCGATTTTTCTTTTCACGTTCTGAGAAACTCTTTTTTGGTGGAAGATTATCATTTAATACAGCACCGCCATGTGTTCGCGATAATAGCCCTTCCTCTTCTAATATATTTAAATCTGTTCGTAACGTCGCTTCAGAAACGTTTACATCTTTAGCTAAGTCTTTAACAGTTACCCTTTTTTTCTCTCTTAAAATCTCTAGAATTAACTGCCTTCTCTCGGTTGCAAATAATTTATTCATTTTTTGCCCCCCCTAACCTATCGTTGTTTCTAAGCTTTTCTTGTCATAAAAATACAATAAAAAATCAAAAAATAATTGATCTTAGTCATGTATCAATGTAACCAGTTTAAACAAATATTGAAAAGTTGGCAAGTAAATAAAAGATAATGAATAAAAATTCTTTCTAAATGTCGTCAACTGAAAACAAATAAAAATAAAACTTGATAAACGAAAGTAAATATAATAAAATAAAAACGTGGGAAATAAAAAAAGGAAATGAAAATCGAAAGGAGTCTTAAAAATGAAAATTGGAATTGGTAGTGATCATAATGGTTTTGAATTGAAAGAAACAATAAAAAGTTTTGTTGAGGAACTGGGTCACGAAGTAAAAGATTATGGTTGTTATTCAATAGAAGCGATTGATTATCCTGATGTTGCTTTTAAAGTGGCGGAAGGGGTAAGTAATGGTGAAATAGAACGGGGAATATTGATTTGCGGTACAGGAATTGGTGTTTGTATTGCAGCTAACAAATATCCGGGAATTCGTGCTGCCATGGCTCATGATGTTTATTCTGCAGAAAGAGCCCAACTAAGTAATGATGCACAAATTATTACAATGGGTGCAAAAATTATTGGCCCGGAAGTTGCGAAAAAAGTTGTAGCCGCTTACTTAAATGTTAAGTGGCAAGGTGGTTCTCAGCGCAAGGTCGATAAAATTGTAGAGAAGGAAAAACAATTTTTAACTGGAGAAGGTCAACAAGTTATCGCAGGTTCTTGCAGTTGTTAAACCTTCAAAATGGCTTAAAAGGAGTGGTTTCCAATGCAACGTTTAATTATTGATTTTTTAAATGTGACGGAATCAGCGGCCATCGCATCGCTGCCTTGGGTGGGTAGCGGGAATAAGTATGAGGCTGATCGGGCTGCAACTAGTGCAATGCGACTATTTTTAAACGAGATTGCCATGGACGGAATTGTTGTTATTGGTGAAGGGGAAATTGATCAGGCACCAATGCTGTTTATTGGGGAAAGAGTTGGTACCGGTATAGGTCCTGCTGTGGATTTAGCTGTAGACCCGATTGATGGAACTACTTCAACCATTCATGGTCAAAATGATGCAATTACCGTTATCGCAGCTGCTCCAAAAGGCTCTTTACTTCATGCACCGGACATGTATATGGAAAAAATCGCCACCGGACCGGAAGCAAAAGGAGCAATCAATATTAATCGGTCTCTTGAAGAAAATCTATATGCAGTTGCTGAAGCAAAAGGAAAGAAAGTTAATGATCTAACGGTTATTATTCAAGAAAGGGAACGTCACCAGTCAATGATTGATCAAATTCGGACCCTTGGTGGTAAAGTTCTTCTTTTTGAAGAAGGTGATGTTATACCAGCTATGTCAACATGTATTGAACATTTAAAAATCGATATGTTTATTGGCATTGGAGGCGCTCCTGAAGGTGTTTTAGCAGCAGTAGGAATCAAAAGTCTAGGTGGTGATATGCAAGCGAGATTACTGCCTCGAACAAATGAAGAGTACGAAAGATGTAAACAAATGGGACTACCTGATCCGAAACAGGCACTTACCCATGACCAACTAGTCAATGCAGAAGATTGCCTTTTTGTTGCAACTGGTATTACAAACAACATGTTAATCAGTGGAATCCGCCAAAACAATAATAAATTTATTACAAAATCAATAATAATTCATGGAAAAGATAAAAAATTACGTTATGTTGAAACAGAACATTTTTGCAAGTAAGGAAAAACCCTGGTTTTGAAACGAATTTTGACATAGAAAAAATTTAAATATAAATTAAAAACCGGCAAAAGTAATTCCAAAAAATCCAATCACAATCGAAAACATGCCACTGGTTTTTTAGTGAACAAAGTGTTTCCTGTCTCTAGTTATTGGGACGTCAGTGTTTCCTTTATAAAATAACTAACTCAAAAAGTATAGGAGGTAAGATTCATGAAGTTTTTTCTTGATACAGCAAATATTGATGAAATAAAACGTGTAAAACGTCTTGGTTTAGTCAATGGTGTAACGACCAATCCAACGATTATCGCTCATGAAGGCAGAGATTTTGAGGATGTGATAAAAGAGATTTGCAGTATAGTAGATGGTCCGGTAAGTGCCGAAGTGCTCGGTTTAACAACAGAAGAAATGGTTGAGGAAGCGAGAGTTCTTGCAACATGGGCTCCAAATGTCGTTGTAAAAATCCCGATGACCGAAGCAGGTTTGGCAGCTGTCCATATTCTTTCCAAAGAAGGTATTAAAACAAATGTTACATTAATATTCACTGTTGCTCAAGGATTAATGGCTGCAAAAGCCGGTGCAACTTATGTTAGCCCATTTGTAGGAAGACTTGATGATATAGGTACGGAAGGTCTTCAATTAATTAAACGTCTAAAGACAGTACTTTCCAACTACAATTACGAAACAGAAATTATTACTGCAAGTGTACGGAATCTCCAACATGTTGAAGAGGCGGCAATTGCCGGTGCAGATATTGCCACAATCCCCGGGAATCTATTTCCTAAACTATGGAGCCACCCTTTAACAGAAAAAGGAATTAAACAATTTTTAGAAGACTGGAAAAAGGTTCCGAAAAAAGAGTAACTAGTTCTTTATGGTTTACACCCAAAAAGATGTATTTTTCTAACAATCTTACATTCGAAGCACGATGATTTATTATATCAATTTTAAACAATACTATATCTAACCTTTTGGGTGATAAACCTTTCATAGATTAGGGCAATTTGCGGTCAACTATTGCACTTGATTTAACAAAAATAGAAACTATAGGAGGAAATCTAATGGTTAGCACCGTTTCTGTTGAACAATTATCAGTCAATGCGCTTCGAACATTATCCATTGATATGATTGAAAAGGCAAACTCCGGTCACCCGGGATTACCAATGGGTGCAGCACCAATGGCATATGTGCTATGGACCGAATTTATGAAACATAATCCGAAAAACCCAAAATGGTTTAATCGCGATCGTTTTGTTTTATCTGCCGGTCATGGCTCTGCATTATTATACAGTTTGTTACATCTATCCGGTTATCATGTTACAATTGATGACTTAAAAAACTTCCGTCAATTGGGTTCAAAAACACCGGGGCATCCGGAAGTCCATCATACGGACGGTGTTGAAGCGACAACCGGTCCATTGGGTCAAGGGATATCAATGGCAGTTGGAATGGCAATGGCAGAGTGTTTCCTAGCTGCAAAATATAATCGGGAAGATTTAAAAATTGTTGACCATTATACTTATGCTCTTGTCGGTGACGGGGACTTAATGGAAGGCATTTCCCATGAAGCAACATCACTTGCCGGACATTTAAAACTTGGCAAATTGGTTGTCCTATATGATTCAAACGATATTTCATTAGATGGAGATTTGAGCCTAACAAACTCCGATAATGTTCAAAAACGTTTTGAAGCGCTTGGTTGGCAAGTGTTGCGCGTTGAAGACGGTAACGATTTAAACGCTATCCGTCAAGCAATAAAAGAGGCTAGATTAAATACAGATCAACCGACATTAATCGAAATAAAAACAGTTATCGGTTACGGGTCACCAAATAAGTCCGGTTCTTCTAAATCACACGGTGCACCGCTCGGTAAAGATGAAAGCAAATTAACAAAAGAATTTTACAGCTGGCATTATCCGGAATTTGAAGTACCAGAGGAAGTTTATGCTGATTTCAATGAAAAAATTGTAGAATCAGGTAAGGCTGCTGAAGAGAAGTGGGAAAAGACATTTACTGAATATAAAGAAAAATATGTTGAAAAGGCAACTGAATTTCAAACTGCCATTAGCGGTGAACTTCCGAATGGCTGGGACAAGGATTTACCGGTATTCACACCCGGAGAAACGGTCGCAACTCGTGTTTCTTCCAGTAAAGTGTTAAATGCCATTGTGAAAAAAGTTACAAATTTAATTGGTGGTAGTGCTGACTTATTTGAATCAAACAAAAATTATATGGTTGGACAAGGTGATTTTTGCCCGGAAAATTACTCAGGCAGAAATATTTGGTTTGGTGTTCGGGAATTTGCAATGGGTGCAGCGCTGAACGGGATGGCACTTCACGGAGGTGTAAAAGTTCAAGGAGCTACCTTCTTCGTATTTAGTGACTACTTAAAACCAGCGATTCGCTTATCTGCTTTAATGAGTGTGCCGGTAACCTATGTATTTACTCATGATTCAATTGCGGTAGGAGAAGATGGTCCAACCCACCAACCCGTTGAACAATTAGCTGGATTAAGAGCCATTCCTAATCTTTCGGTTATCCGGCCGGCAGATGCGAATGAAGTCCAAGCTGCATGGCGTCTCGCTTTGGAAAGCAAAGACCAGCCAACTGTCTTAGTTTTGACCCGCCAAAACTTACCAACATTAGAAGGGACAGCAAAAAATGCGTATGAGGGTGTAAAACGCGGGGCATATATAATCAGTAAAGGTGAAAAAGAAGTTCCGGATGCGTTAGTAATTGCGACAGGTTCAGAAGTTCAACTAGCAATACGGGCACAAGAAGTATTAATAGAAAGCGGAATTTCTGTTGATGTTGTGAGTATGCCTTCATGGGATCGCTTTGAACAACAAGATGAAGCTTATAAAGAATCTGTCTTACCTTCTACAGTGAAGCCTCGTCTTGCAATCGAGATGGGATCTCCATTGGGGTGGGAAAAATACGTTGGGGAAAAAGGAATCATTCTTGGCATTGATACATTTGGTATATCTGGAAAAGGCAATCAATTAATTGAGGGATATGGATTTACCGTTGAAGGTGTTGTAAAAAAAGTGGAAGAGTTGTTGAAATAAAAACGGTCCTAAAAAACTGAAATCGAGGATATTGGGGATAGCCTAATGCTGATAAACAATGATAATCCAACTATTCATGGAAACTGGCAATGATTAACTATTTCTTAAAGACTGCTGGAGAGTAACCATCGTTGTTTAATGATTATGTAAAATCACCAACTAATATACAGGTTGGTGATTTTACTTTATGACTGTCATGGGTGATAATTTGCTGGTTAATCCGAAAGCAATATAGCAGTTTTTCAACATCATTTGGAAAATTGGAAGCAGAACAAGATACCATAATTCAACAACAAAAAAATTCAATCTTAATGAGCAATTTCAATCACAATCAATTTATATATTATGCTTGTCCTCAATCTCCTTATAGAAGTATCTTCGTCAAGTACATTCCCTTCTGCCAATTTCTTTTCTACAGCAGCAAACTTACGGGACACATCCACCATAATCATCATTTTTCATATTTTTACAAACTCATAATGACCATATCACCGTATCCGTTTTTTTAAATCAATCGGATCACTAGACTCATGACATATCTATCATTCCTTTTCGGTATGCTCTTTTTGATATTTGGTAATCACGCTTACTTTCAAATTCTCTCCTAACGTTATTAAATCGTTATGAAAAAGAGGTCTTTTCTCAATATTATTAACATAGTAGTAAAAAATACAGTAAAATAAAACATGTAATTTAAGTAAAATACCGCAATTATTTTTCTTTAACTTGCAGGAATTGTAAAGAAAATAGTTACTTTAAACCAGTAATTGTTACTTAAATGTAATGCCTTTGTAGCCTGTTAGAAATTAATTTTTCAGATATCAAAAAATAACTCTAGATTTTTTAAATAAACAATGGTAAAATTTTAGTGAAAAGGAAACGTTTCCATTTTACTAAGGAGGTATTATTTTATGAAAAAGATATGGATTTTCTTGTTTGCTAGCTTACTATTGATAGCAGGTTGTTCTTCTGGTGAAAAATCCAATCAAGGGGGAAGCAAAGAAAAGAAAGATGGTTCCATAACCGTATGGGCTTGGGATCCAAAATTTAATATTGCTGCGATGAAAATTGCTGAAAAGTACTATAAAGAAAGTAATTCCGACTTTAAACTGAACATCATCGAAAATTCTCAAGATGATATTGTTCAGAAATTGAACACCGGTTTGAGTTCAGGAACAACGAAAGGTATGCCAAATATTGTATTGATTGAAGATTACCGTGCTCAAAGTTTTCTACAAGCTTATCCTGATGCATTTTTTGACATTTCCGATTATATTAACACAGATGATTTTGCTCAATACAAAATTTCTTCATCTAGCTATGATGGAAAGCAATATGGTCTACCATTTGACACTGGTGTAACCGGTTTATATCTTCGTAAAGACTATATTGAGGAAGCTGGTTATAGTTTAGAAGATTTCCAAAATATCACTTGGGAACAATTCGCTGATATGGCCATCGATATTTATAAAAAAACAGGAAAATATATTTCTACGAATGACCCGAGCGACTTAGGAATTTTACGTGTTATGATTCAAACGGCCGGTTCTTGGTATTTGGAAGAGAATGGTAAAACACCTAATATTGCTGATAATAAAGCTTTGAAAGAAGCGTTCCAAATTTATAAAAAGATGGTAAATGCCGGTATTTTTAAAGAAACAACAGACTGGAGTCAATATGTAGGCGCTCTAAACAGTGGCGAAATTGTAGAAACAGCTACAGGAAACTGGATTACTCCAAGTATTAAGGCGGAACCTTCCCAATCCGGTAAATGGGCAATTGCTCCGATTCCTAGATTATCGATTGACGGTTCTGTAAACGCCTCCAACCTAGGCGGTAGTTCATGGTATATTTTAAATGTTGATGGCAAAGAAGAAGCTGCAAAATTCTTGGCAGAAACTTTTGGAAAAAATATTGACATGTATCAGGAGCTTGTCACTGAAGTCGGTGCAATCGGTACTTATATTCCTGCTACTAAAGGAGAAGCATATCAAACTGCTGATGAATTTTTCGGCGGTCAGAAAACAATTAGTGATTTTACAACTTGGATGGAAGAAGTAAAACCAGTTAATTATGGTATGCACACCTATGCAATTGAAGATATTTTAGCTAACGAAATGCAAAAATATTTAAAGGGAGCCGATCTCCAAGAAGTTTTAGATGATGCGCAAAAACAAGCCGAGGCCCAAATAAAGTAATAAGTAAATAATCAATAATAGCCGGGCAATTTACCCAGTAAGCATGTGCGTTCATAAAATTAATGGATAAATTGCCCATTTCTTTTTTCGGGGGAGGTATTATCATGGGACTGAAGTTTAAAAAGAGAACCATTGGATGGATGTTCGTTATTTTTTCAGTGTTTATGATCTGTTTGTTTTATTTCTATCCAATGATCCAAGCTTTCATCTTATCATTCCAAACAGGAATGGGGAGTAATTTAGACTTTGTTGGTTTTGAAAACTATACACGTTTATTTAGTGACCCGACCTTTTTGACCGCATTAAAAAATACTCTAATTTATCTCATTTTCCAAGTTCCAATTATGATCATCCTTGCACTTGTTTTTTCAGTGCTATTGAACAGGCCGAATTTAAGGTTTAAAGGGTTTTTTAGAACGGCGATCTTTTTGCCGGCCGTTACTTCACTAGTTGCTTACTCTGTTATTTTTAAATATTTATTTGCTACCGATGGACTTGTTAATAATTTTTTAGAAACTGTACACATTATTTCGGAACCAATTAATTGGATTACCGACCCTTTTTGGGCTAAGGTAACTATTATACTTGCAATAACATGGAGATGGACCGGTTATAATATGATCTTTTACTTATCATCACTGCAAAATATCGACAGATCGATTTATGAAGCAGCAAAAATTGATGGTGCTTCCTCGGTACAACAATTTTTTCGAATTACAATTCCGATGTTGAAACCGATTATTCTTTTTACATCGATCACATCAACAATTGGTACACTGCAATTATTCGATGAGCCGATGAACATAACCCAAGGCGGACCGGGTAATGCAACACTGACAATCTCACAATATATATATAATTTATCATTTAAATACAGCCCGGATTTTGGCTATGCAGCAACTGTATCCTATGTAATCGTCATATTAGTCGTCATCTTTTCGTTGATTCAATTTAAAGTGGCAGGTGATCGAAATGAATAAGGTAAAAAATATATTTATTTATGTTTTTCTGAGTGTGGCTGCATTTATTTCGGTGTTTCCATTTATATGGATGATTATCAGTATGACAAATAAATCTGTTGATATAACAAAAGGTACATTACTTCCTGGTACAAATCTTATTGCGAACTTGAAAAACTTGTTCAGTACTTATGATGTTGGTTCAGCATTATGGAATTCATTTTTAATTGCCGTAGTAACGACTGTACTTGCCCTAGTTATTTCCTCAGCGGCAGGTTATGGTTTTGAAATGTATAAAAATCGATCAAGAGAAACCGTTTTTAATATCCTATTATTATCTATGATGATTCCCTTTGCCGCATTGATGGTTCCTTTATACCGGATGTTTGGCAAATGGACAAATGTCGTACCGGGCATAGGTATTGATACTATTGTTGCTGTTATTCTTCCAGGTATAACAACAGCTTTCTTAATCTTCTTTTTCCGTCAAAACACAAAGATGTTTCCGAGAGACTTAGTTGAAGCGGGAAGAATTGATGGACTGAGTGAATTGGGTATCTTTTTCCGGATATATATGCCGACAATGAAAAACTCATATGCGGCAGCGGCAATTATTACATTTATGAACAGTTGGAACAATTACATGTGGCCGCTTGTAATTTTACAATCTCCTGAGAAAAAGACGATTCCTCTACTTGTTTCTAATTTAGGGGCAGCATATGCACCGGATTACGGTGTGATTTATACCGCAATTGTCATTGCCACATTGCCGACAGCGATTATTTTCTTCTTGATGCAAAAACATTTTGTCGCAGGCATGATGGGATCTGTAAAAGGTTAATAAGTTTTATATAAATAAAATCACATTGAAAAGGGGTACAAAGGTAATGAATAAGGTAAAAAAATTTTCTTATGTTCCTCCAACTAACGGCTATCCAGAGTGGAATAATAATCCAGACATTTTCCAACTAAATCGTTTAGCTACACATGCAACATCAATTTCTTATCAGAGCATGCAAAAGGCTCTGGAGGGAAAACGGAATGAATCTACTTATTATTATTCATTGAATGGAAGCTGGAAATTTGCGTTCTATGAAACTCCTGAAATGCGAAATCGGGAATTTTTTAAAGAAGATTTTAAGAGTTCTGGTTGGGATGAAATAAAAGTACCCGGACATTGGCAATTACAAGGATATGATTATCCCCAATACACTAACGTAAGATATCCTTGGGAAGATACAGAAAATATTAAACCACCTTTTGCACCGACAAAATATAATCCGGTAGGCCAGTATATTACAATGTTTAAGGTGCCGAAAGAGTGGGAAGGGCAACCGGTATATATTAGTTTTCAAGGTGTTGAATCCGCTTTTTATATTTGGGTTAATGGTGACCTTGTCGGATATAGTGAAGATACATTTACTCCAGCAGAATTTGATATAACCCCCTATTTAAGAGATGGGGAGAACAAACTTGCGGTCGAAGTTTATCGCTGGTGTGATGCAAGTTGGCTTGAAGATCAAGATTTTTGGAGATTGAGTGGGATTTTTCGTGATGTTTATTTATATACCACTCCAATTGTTCACATTCAAGATTTCTTTGTACAAACAGATTTGGATCAAAATTATGAGGATGCAGATTTGAAAATCACAGCAAAAATGAGTAACTATGAGGGTGAATATAAAGGAAGAGTAACTTTTGAAGCACAACTCTTTGATTCAAATCAGCGAGCAGTTCTTAAAAATCCACTTATCTATGAAATTGAAATGTCCAATCTAACTATTGAAAATATTACTGTTCATGCATTTGTGGAAAATCCTTTAAAATGGAGTGCAGAATTTCCTAATTTATATACTCTTGTCATGAATGTAAAGGATTCAGACGGGAATGTCATTGAGTATCAAAGCTGTAAAGTCGGATTCCGAAAATTTGAACTGAAGGACGGGGTTATGCATATTAATGGCAAACGGATTGTCTTTAAAGGTGTGAACCGTCATGAATTTTCAGCTGATAAAGGAAGGGCAATTGATTATGAAGATATGCTTCATGATATAAAATTAATGAAACTGTATAATATTAATGCCGTTCGGACTTCTCATTATCCGAATCATCCATTGTTTTATGATTTATGTGATGAATATGGACTTTACGTCATCGATGAAACAAACCTAGAAACTCATGGAACTTGGCGTTACGATCAGCAGGAAGAGGAAGGGACCATTCCAGGGAGTAAGCAGGAGTGGACGGAAAATGTCTTAGATCGTTGCAATTCTATGTTCCAGCGTGATAAAAATCACCCTTCTGTTGTTATATGGTCTTTAGGGAATGAGTCTTTCGGCGGTGATAATTTTGTAAAAATGCATGACTTTTTAAGAGAAAATGATCCGACAAGAATTGTTCATTACGAAGGCATTTTCCATTACCGAAAATCGGAAAGGGCTTCAGATATAGAAAGTACCATGTATATTCCTCCACATGTAGTCGAGCAATATGCGATTGAGGCGGAAAAATCAAATAAGCCGGTAAAACCATATATATTATGTGAATATAGTCACTCAATGGGGAATTCAACCGGTAACTTGTTTAAGTACACTGATTTATTTGATAAATACCCGGTCCTACAAGGCGGGTTTATTTGGGACTGGAAAGACCAAGCTCTACGGACGACAACGAGTGATGGAATAGAATATTTGGCATATGGAGGTGACTTCGGTGAATCTCCTCATGATGGAAACTTCTGTGGGGATGGGATTATTTTTGCTGACGGAACGGTTTCTCCAAAAATTTTTGAAGTGAAAAAATGCTATCAAAATGTAGATTTCTCCGCAGTTGATCTAAATCAAGGTGTCATTCGTTTAAAAAATAAATTTTTATTTACAAATTTAAATGAATTTACTTTTAAATGGACCGTAACAGAAAATGGAGTAGAAGTGAAGTCAGGAACTAGTGAAGTGAATGTTGCTCCGGGCCATACGGAAGACATAACTCTTGGAATTAGTACCAGGGACTTTGAATCTTACTGTGGTGAGTTAGTATTAACGGTAAGCCTTCATTTAAAAGAAACGAAATTATGGGCAGAAGAGGGACATGAGATTGCTTTTGAGCAATTTATAATTCGAGAACCAGAAATGGTTAAAGAAAATTATGATATTGTAGGTGAAATATCTGTTACTAATCTTGAGCAAGAGTTACATGTTAACGGAAAACAGTTTACAGTTGTTTTTGACAAAACGAGCGGTTTCTTAACGTCTTATATTTACAATGATAAACAGTTGTTGCAAACTCCAATAAGACCAAACTTTTGGCGTGCCATGACGGACAATGATCGTGGAAGTAAATTGGATGTTCGCAGTGCTGTTTGGAAAAATGCTGGTAAAAACAGTTCCTTAAAAGATTTTCACTTTGAGGAAAAAGAGGGTCATGTTGTTGTTTCAGTTAAACATACGATTCCAACTGAAAAAGAATCAATCTGTTCTATTCGTTACCAAGTGGACTCAATAGGAAAAGTTACTGTTCATTATGAACTAATTCCAAATCCTAATCTCCCTGAAATTCCTGAAATCGGTATGATGTTTACGATGCCGGTAAGTTTTGAAAATGTGGAATGGTACGGGAAAGGCCCACATGAAAATTATATCGATAGAGAGAAAGGGGCAAAAATTGGTAAATATTGCGGGAAAGTTTCCAAACAATATACGCCATATTTAAAACCGCAAGAATGTGGAAACAAGATCGGCGTGCGATGGGCAAAAATTTATGGTGAAGATGGAACTGGATTGAAAATAACCGGAATGCCAACGATCGAATTCAATGCACTTCCTTATTTACCTGAAGAACTTGAGCAAGCCAGTCATATGTATAAGTTACCGGAATCAGATAAAACAGTTGTCCGTGT
>ENA-UOWJ01000302-UOWJ01000302.1-bioreactor-metagenome-genome-assembly--contig:-NODE-302-length-26565-cov-83.952659_pt1 | contig 26565 bp, 23 predicted proteins | sample MGYA00238156_ERZ761611 | MGnify/ENA primary metagenome ERZ761611 (study PRJEB28900, sample SAMN06268034) | bioreactor metagenome | isolation source: Joint BioEnergy Institute, California, USA...
ATGACAGCGGGAGAGCTTGCCAAATATTTTAACAAAGAATGCGGAATCGGCGCAGATCTTACAGTTGTGCCGATGAAAGGCTGGCACAGGGATATGTACGCGGATGACACCCCGCTCCAGTGGGTGATGCCATCCCCGAACATGCCGACGTTGGACACGGCGATCGTCTATCCTGGTGCGGCACTCATTGAAGGGACAAATATTTCGGAAGGCAGGGGGACGACCCGCCCGTTTGAGTTAATCGGGGCACCGTTCATTGACGGGGACTTGCTGGCGGAGAAATTGAATGCCCTCGGTTTGCCGGGCGTCCGCTTCCGAAGCGCATCTTTCACACCAACAACCTCAAAATGGGCCGGCAAGCTCGCAAACGGGATCCAAATTCATGTCACGGACCGTAATGTTTACCAGTCTGTTGAAACCGGCATTGCAATCGTCAAAACAATCCATGACCTGTATCCCGGCCAATTTACTTTCCGGGCAGAAGACAAAAACGGCATTTCCTATTTTGATCAGCTGATTGGAAACGGCTGGGTCAGGCAGGATATCAACCGTGGCGCCTCCCTTAAAACCATTGCCCGAAAATGGCAAAGGGACTTGGGGACCTGGAAGAAAAAACGGGAAAAATATTTGATGTATAAATGAAAAAACGCCCCCAAGCCTGCTCAAAGGTTTGGGGGCGTTTTTAACCCGCGTTTGATGCCCCCAGCAAATAGGGGAAACTCCATTTTTGCTATAAAACGGCACCCTCTTCCTATCTCCTCCCGTAATTTTTCAAATTGAAAAATTGGAGAGGACAGGTGCTATTTCATTCCAAGTCTGGATTAGGATATAATATGAATGGAGGGAATGTATCATGGGAGGTGTTCAGCATGTCTGAATCTGCACAGAAAGTGGATCAGCTTTTTGACAAGATCGAGCAAGAGAATAAAGCGGAACTGCTTCAATTTGTTGAGGGCCTAAATCCGGAAGAACTAGAATCCTTGTCTAAATCAATTAGATGGTATCGAAATGTATTAAAAGAAATAGAACGTCTACGCATTGAGGAATCCAGCCATTTAAACGAGCAGAATAACATATCCCCTGATGAAATGCACGAAATTAACAAAAAGTATGGAAAACGTTCGAAAACCGACCCATCAAAATTTATTGAATATAAAGGAATTGAGCAACTAAAGGATCTTGTGTTAAAAGATAAGGCAGAGAAAGGTTGGAAATTCAAAGATGAAAAATGAAGACTTTCCAATCCGGCGTATATTGTTTCATCCGGAAATCATTTCAATTGATTTAGTGAAAATTGCACAGGAAATGACAGAAGACCAGTTTGATGAATTCTTAACACAATATGATAAAGCTATCCAAATCGCAATGAAGAATCCATATCTGCCCAACACTAGATTAATGTATCAGCTTCAGGATTGGAGCCGGATAGATTTTTTCTCCATGAAAAAACCCCCAAGAAAATTCACCCGTGATGATCGATTTATATATCGATACGATGCTGATTTCTATGATTTTTTTAAACTTGCAGTTGGCTTAAGAAATGCTAAAGGGAAGCAAGGAGACAGCATATATTATACCGCAAAAATAAGGTTAGAAGAGTCGCCAGATCATTGGGAGGAAGAAAACGATGGATAAATCAGCACGCCAAATACTTCAGTAGACGATTTGGCGCTAACAGCCATTCTCCCTACCCCTCTCCCATATTTTTAAATTGGTTATAAAACATGTGATAATACCGGCCGCGGTGTGCCATTAGTTCGTCATGGCTGCCTTGTTCGATGATTTGCCCGTGGTCGATGACCATGATATGATCGGCATCGCGGATTGTATTCAGGCGGTGGGCGATGATGAAACTCGTGCGTCCCTCCATCATCGAAAGGAGCGCATCCTGGATAAAACGTTCTGTCCGTGTATCGATGCTGCTTGTTGCCTCATCCAATATAAGCAAAGCCGGCTTTGCCAGAAAAACCCTTGCGATGGCCAAAAGCTGGCGCTGCCCCTGGCTCAAGTTGCCCCCGTTTTCCGACAAAATGGTTTCATATTTATCGGGCATCCGGTTGATAAAAATATCGGCATGGGCAAGCCGGGCCGCTTCTTCGACTTCTTCATCCGCCGCTTCAGGATTTCCGTATTTGATATTTTCCTTGATGGTGCCTGAAAATAAATACGTATCCTGAAGGACAAAACCAAAACTTCTTCTCAGACTGTCTCGTGTATATGCCCGGATATCCTTGCCATCAATGAAAATCCGGCCTTCCGTGACATCATAAAACCGGGTTAAAAGGTTTACAATCGTCGTTTTTCCGGCTCCGGTAGGCCCGACCAGCGCTGTACGCGTGCCCGGCTTTGCCTCAAAGCTGATATTTTTTATAATCGGAACATCCTCGCGATACCCGAAGCTGACATTTTCAAACACAACATGCCCCTTTGGATCCCGGAGCACGATCGCCTCTCTTGCATCTTCCGGCTCTTCTTTTTCATCCAGTATGTCAAAAACCCGCTCAGCTCCGGCAACCCCTGACTGCAGGACGTTAAAAATATTCGCCAAATTATTGAGCGGCCGCACAAACTGCCGGGAATATGTCAGAAAACTTGCGATTACGCCCACGGTAATCATGCCTTTTAAAGCCAGCACCCCGCCGACAACCGCAACCATTGCAAACCCAAAGTTGTTAATCACGTTCATAAGTGGCATGAGAAACCCGGACCAAATTTGCGCCCTCAGCCCGACCTTAAGCAAGGACTGGTTCACCTCTTCAAACTTCTTGATTGCCTTTTCTTCATGGTTAAAAGCTTTGACCACCTCAATCCCCGAAATCGTTTCTTCAATATGCCCGTTTAACCGGCCGAGTTCCGCCTGGTTATTTTTAAACAGCACTGAAGTTCGCTTAGCAATTGTCCGCGTCAGCAAAAACACGAGTGGAACCGTACACAGGCTTGCAACCGTTAAAACCGGACTTAAAATGATCATCATCATGAGTGTACCGAGAAGGGCAATGACCCCCGACATGAGCTGCGTTGTCGATTGGGAAATGGTATTGCTCACGTTGTCTATGTCATTCGACAGCCGGCTCATCAGTTCACCGTGGGTTCTCGCGTCAAAAAAAGAAACCGGGAGTTTTTGCAGCTTTTGAAACAGATGGCTGCGCAAACGCTGCACAATCCGTTGCGAAACACCGGCCACAAGCCAACCTTGTAAAAAGGTTAAGACAGCATCTGCAATATAAGCCGCTGTAAGCACAAAAATCATGATTTCAAGCAGGTTAAAATGGACCTTTCTGCCCGGTGGCATGGCATCAACGGCCCTGCCGATAAAATAGGGGATGCACAATGTAAGGACAGAGTCGGCCACAATCAATGCAAGAATGACGGACAGCCCGTTTCTTTCCCTGCCAAAATAAGCCCAAAGCCTTTTTAACGTCCCTTTAAACTGCTTTGGTTTCTCGGCCGGGCCTCTGAACCGTGCCGCGCCTCCCCCGCCCGGACGGCCCATCCGCAAAAAAGGCCCCGGTGCCTGATTTCCCTTATATCCGTTCGTTTGTCCGGCCATCCTGCAACACTTCCTTACCCATTTGCGATTGATAAATTTCCTGATAAACGTGAGAGGCTCTGAGAAGCTCCTCATGCGTGCCCAGGCCGGCAACTTCTCCTTTCTCCAACACGATTATTTTATCCGTGTCCATCACAGAAGTAATGCGCTGGGCAATCAAAAGGCAAGTCATCCCCTTTGCATATCTTTTTAACGCTGCCTTGATCCGCATTTCAGTTGCAACATCCACCGCACTTGTACTATCGTCAAGAATGAGGATTTCCGGATGCCTCACCAATGCACGGGCAATCGAAATGCGCTGCTTCTGCCCGCCGGAAAAATTGACGCCGCTCTGGCCAATCATCGTATCATAGCCTTCAGGCGCGGCCGCAATGAAGTCATGTGCCTCTGCCAGTCTCGCAGCCCGTTCGATCTCATCCATTCCTGCCCGGTCATTTCCCCATTGAATATTTTCACGGACGCTGCCGGTAAAAAGAATGTTTTTCTGCGGAACGAGCGCAATTTTTTCACGCAGATCGTGCGGGTGAAAATCCCGGACATCCATCCCATCCACTTTAAGGGACCCGCCTGTTACATCGTAAAAGCGCGGAATGAGATTCACCAGGGTACTTTTTCCCGATCCGGTTGAGCCGATAATGCCGACAGTTTCACCCGGATAAATGGTAAACGTGATATTTTTCAAAACCGCATCCTGCACTCGTCCGGTATAGGAAAAAGTGACATTTTCAAAATCAATTCTCCCTTTTTCACCCGTTACTTCATGTTTCAATCTGTTCGGGGAGGTTTTTTCTTCTACGGCAAATACTTCACCGATCCGAAAAGTGGAGGCCCTTGCCCGGACAAACATGTTAAACACCATGGAAATCATCATCAACGAGGTTGAAATTTGCGTCATATAATTGATAAAAGCAATAATATGGCCGACTTTCATGGTACCATTGTTCACCCCGAAGCCGCCCATCCATAAAATCGCGACAATGCCGAAATTGACTGTAAGCAAGATCGCCGGGCTGAAGATGGACATGATCCGGATCGAAGAAGTCGAGCGTTCTTGCAGACGGCGGTTTGCCACGCTGAATTTCTCCACTTCAAATTGAAACTGGTTAAAAGCCTTCACGACACGGACACCGGATAAATATTCCCTCATGATGCCGTTCACGCGGTCGAGCGCTTTTTGCACTTTCATAAACAGCGGAAAACCCAATCGCATGTTCACTATAATGAAAATGATGACAATTGGCACAACAACTGCCAGCACCACAGAAAGCTGCGGGTCAAGCCGGACTGCCATGATCAAAGCGCCGATTGCAAGTAGTGGCGCTTTGACAAACATGCGCATTAAACCATTGATAAAGCTCTGTACCTGGGTGACATCATTGGTCAGCCTTGTGATGAGTGAGGCCCGGTCAAATCGATTGATGTTTTGGAAAGAAAGTGCCTGGATTTTTCGGAACAAATCCGACCGCAATTCCGCCCCAAAGTTTTGCGACACGATGCTTGCGAGCGTGCTCCTTAATGAGGCGGCAACCGCGCCGCACGCTGTGATGAATAACATCACGCCGCCCATCTTTAACACATATGGCATATTCCTGGATGCCACGCCGACATCAATAATTTTTGACAGGATCGCCGGCTGCATCAAATCGCAGAGCGCTTCACACATTAAAAAGAAAACAGCCGTACTAAAAAGTTTCCAGTACTTTTTGGCATACTTGCTTAAAAAATGCATCGGACCATTCCACCTTTTAACGTTGCGGAAATCATTTCTGCTTACGCTTTTTTATCCGTCTGGGGATCACCTTTTGACACTTTTAAATTCTCAGCCAGCCGCTGCAGAAATCCAATAAACAGTTCCTGCTCCTCTTCTGAAAATTTGCTTAATCCATTGCTCAGCTGCTGGAGATAAGCGGTTTTTGCTTCGTTGATGATTGCTTCTCCTTTTTCTGTCAAGGACACCATTTTCACGCGGCCATCACGGGCTGACGTCACGCGCCGAGTATATCCCCATTTTTCAAGCCGGTCGATCATTTGCGAGACCGTGCTCATGCTGACATTGAAATGTTCGGCAAGGCTTCCCATCGTACACTGCCCGGACCTGCCAACATGCCGCAACAATATCCACTGTAAACGTGTAATCTTCTTATCTTCATTTGCCAGCCGCCCTTCCCGCAGATGCCGGTTAATATACCGCCAATGCGTAAGGAACTGGTCCATTTTGCTATCTTCCATAATGAATGCCTCCTGAGAGCAATTACTTTATTTAGTTTACTAAAGTAATTGGGAGATTGTAAAGCCTGCATCAAGAAAAAGATAAGCAGTTCGGTTGTTTTCCAATTCCAATCTTTATCTGTAAATTACTGCGTTTAACTTTCAAATACATGGTGAACTTTTGATGATTTATTGGTAAAATATAAACAGTTGAATTCGTCTGTTACACGAGTCTATCAAAACAAAGGATGAAGAAGGAATGATTAAAGAAGAAAGAATCCATAAAATTGAGGCGTATATTCTCGAACACAAATCTGTCTCTTTAGACAAGCTGATGGAAGTATTTCAAGTCTCTAAAAATACAATTCGGCGGGATGTCCAGGAACTTGTCAAAAAAGGAAATGTAAAAAAGGTTTACGGCGGGGTAACTGTCAAAGATGAGAAGCGGGCTTCTTTAGAGTCTTTTCATGAACGCCAGGTGCGGAATCAAGCTGAAAAGAAATTAATCGGGAAAACGGCGGCAAGTTTTGTCAATGACGAGGACATTATCTTTATCGATTCGGGCACGACAACCATTGAAATGATCGAATATATAAAAGAAAAACAGGTTACGGTCCTTACCAATAATCTCGATTTTATCGTCAGGGCGCTCCCTTATGAAAACTTAACTATCATTTCGCCTGGCGGCATCCTTGAAAGAAAAACAAACTCGTTCGGAAGCATTAAATACTTGGATATGCTGAATGCCTATAACATCAACAAAGCCTTTATGGCGTCCACCGGGGTTTCGCTTACAAACGGGGTCACCAACGCATCCCCCATTGAAAGTGAATTAAAAACTTCGATTGTAAACAGAAGTTCACAAGTATTCTTATTGGTTGACCATGACAAATTTGATAAATATGGGTTGATGACGTATTGCAGTTTGGATGAGATCGATGTCCTGATAACCGATCAGCTTCCTAACAAAACCTACCAAGATTATTTTAACAGTACTCGTCATAAACTTGTTATTGCCAAATAGACAATGGAGCCGCCTAAAAAATCATCTTTTTTTGAATCGCTTTTTTAGGGGCTGTCCCAAAAGCCTCTTTATTTAGCTCATGCATTGATCCTCGTGAAATTCATGTAACTCTTGTGAGAAGTGGTGACTAAAATTCACGATCATAAACAACCAACTGTATCATGCACAAAATTAAGGGGCTCCCGCCAGCCATTTAACGACTTTTGGGATAGCCCCTTCCCCCTTAGTTCACTCCTGCTGTCTCTACTTCAAAGTACTTTGAAACAACTGTTAATGTGGTTTCTTTTGCTGTTTTTATTGTTTCTTCAGCATCCAGCTGATAATATTCCGGCCTGAACAATTCCACCGACACAACACCCGAATAGCCAATCTCTTTCAGTACAGATAATATACCATCTAAATCGATTGCCCCCTGCCCCGGCCAGACGCGGTCTTCATCTGTTAAATAGCCGATCGGAAAATCTTCTGTATCATCGATATGTAAAATGAAGATTTTGGAACCGTCCGCTTTTTTCAGGTCATCCAAGCGAGAACCCATACCATGGAAATGGAAGCAATCCAGAACGAGGCCGACATTGTCACAGTCAACAGCCTGAACAATGTCGTATCCCTGGCTGAATGTATTTACGGTACATTGCGGATGTCCGATAAACTCTACTGCAATTTTGATGTCATACGGTTTTGCAAGATCTGACAGTTCCGTCAGTACCTTGACACAACTGTCTTTAATGTCTTTTTTAAGGATTTTTTCCTCTGTGACAAGCGGCACTGCAACAATATATTGGATGCCTATTTTCTTCCCCTTTTCCAGCATATCTTTAAATTCGCGGATGATCTCTTCATGGCCTTTTTCATCACGGTTATTGAAAAATATCAGCGCGTTTAGTGCGAGCGGCTTAATGTGATGTGTTCTAAAGTAATCTGCCAGATCCTCGATTGAATGATGTTCAAGATACTCAGGCAATTTATCCTCCGTACGAATTTCGATATAATCATAGCCTAGCTTTTCACAGAGCTCCAAGTCCTTTTCAAGATTGGAGTTTTTCAGCGTTGTCGCCTCATTAAAAGACAATTTCATTTTGATCATCTCCAAAAACAGAATTTTAGATACTGCTGACTAAGTCTTTCAATCCGTTTTTAATTGAGTTCAGTGTTACTTCATTAGACCATTCCGGTTTATCCGGGTAAGCAAATACTGCATTTGTAATGATGCCATCGAATTTGATTTCTCTTAATTTCCGGTACAGTGCATCAAAATTCACTTCTCCTTCACCAGGATTTAAATGCTGGTGAATCGTGACATTCGCACCTGGCGGGTTAATGATATACCTTAGGCCAAATGCCGCTTTATGGTTCATCGTGTCCGCAATGAGCACATGTGCCAACAGATCGCCTGCTTCATCAATATGTTTGGTGACATCACCAATCCCGTCATCATAATAGAAAGCATGTGGTACAGAATAGACCAGTTTGATCCATTCTTTATCCAAGGCACGAATCATCCGGATAGCTTCTGTATTCAACTCAATAAAGTCATTCGGATGAGCCTGTATATTCAATTTAATACCTTCTTTTTCAAAGACCGGCATTAGTTCTTCCATAGACTTCACAAAAGCAGCCTCACTTTCAACCGGCCGGCTTTTGTCTCCGCTAAATTCTGTGTTCATTAAGTCGACTTCAAGCTCGGAAGTAATTTCTATACAGCGTTTCCAATTTCTTACGGCTGCCTGCCGCTCTTCTTCATTCGGTGAGGACCATTGTTGGACCGGAAGTACGGATGAAATTTTGACGCCTGCATCTGTGCAATATCTTTTCAAATCTTTGATCAGTTGTTTATCCACTTTCGGATATTCATAGAACCAGATAAAGTCTTTACGGGGGGATAATTCCACCCATTCATATCCCAATCTCGCAACGGCATCGATTGTATCTTTTAAATTGGTATTATCACGATAATGTGATGGATCATAAGCTAAACGCATGTTACATTCTCCTTTCTCCAAATGTATCAAACACTGAGTTTTGCATGGTTGCGGTAAAATTCCGGTGCTTCCGGAAGTGCAATGGTTTCTTTTTCGCCTGAAACCTGTGCCTTCACGCAGGCATCGGACGTTACAGCTGCGATATATCCATCCCAGGCTGTCGGTCCCTGCGGTTCTCCGTTCTTTGTAACAGAATCAATAAAATCCTGAATTTCCACGTTGTAAGCCCCCATAAATCGATATTTCCAATCGTTTAAAATCCCGGTACTTAATTTTTCATCTTTCCGCACAACAACACTTGGAAATTCCGGCAATTTGGCAATCCCCTCTTCCCCTGCTACTTCGCACTGGATATCGTAGCCGTACTTGCAATTGACAAATACTTCAACGTTCATGACAATACCTTTATTGGTTTCAATAGTGAACAGTTGGGGATCTTGTAGATTGCTATGTGCATATTTCGTTTTCCTCGGAAATAGGACTTGAACGGATTTATAATCATCATCAACTAACCAGTGCAGGACATCAATTTCATGAATCAATGTATCGGTGACTGCCATATCCGTCGTATAATTTTCGTTCACTGTCGGATTCCGGTGTGCAGCCCGGATCATGAGCGGCTCGCCAATTTCGTTATTTTCAATTGTTTTCTTTAATTGAATATAACCACTGTCATAACGGCGCATAAACCCAACTTGCACCAATTTTTTGCCATGCTTCATTTCCGCTTCAACAATTCTTTTGCAGCCTTCTGCACTCGTCGCCAGCGGTTTTTCACAAAACACGAATTTCCCGGCTTTAATTGCAGCAAGCACGGTCGATTCATGTGCCGGGCCCCAGCTTGTAACAACAACCGCATCCACATTCGGATCAGCAATCAGCGCTGTATCATCAGGATAAATCGCTGCATCCAATTGGTATTGTTCGACTGTTTGTTTTGCTGCAACCTTGTTCACATCTGTAACGGCCACAATTTTCCCACCGGATAGTTTATTTGTAATTCTGTTAATATGCTCGCGTCCGATTGCCCCTGTACCAACGACACCAATACGTAAAACCATTTTCATTTTTCCTCCTTGAATGGAATTTGTGTACGGAGCATCGAACATTGCCTGGTGTAAATCATATTGTTGGAGCTCCGTACATATGTTGTTTTTTTAATGGCAGATCTATATGTTTGAAAATCTACCGCTTAACATATCCGTTCCTATTTATATTATTATTCTAAACTATAAAACAATTTATTACAATAAAGCGCTTACTTCCTTCCTGACGCGAAATTCTTCTACACCTCCTTCACGGCCTCTATTACAGTACCGCTTTCTTTATGGCCAAAATTCCTGAAATGGCTCTCCAGCTGTTCCAGTGATTTCCCTTTTGTTTCAGGTAGGCATTTTTTCGCGAAAGTAATTGCCCCAACACCAAGAACAGCGAAGATAAAAAATGTAGTCGACAACCCGACTGCATTTAATAAAATCGGGAAGAAAAATCCAACAAGGAAATTTGTAATCCATAAGCAAAATACGGTAACACCCATCCCAAGTCCTCTTAATTTCAGCGGGAATATTTCCGATAACATGAGCCAAGTTACAGGAGATATAGCCCCCTGCTGAAATGCAAGGAAAGTAACGGTCATTGCCAGAACAGCATACGGAAGAACTGAAGAACCATGAAAAACAATAGAGAAAATCCCGATTAAGGTAAGTGAAGCGGTTGTTCCAGTTAATCCGGTCATTAACATTGGCCGCCTTCCAACTTTTCCTAACAGCCAAATCCCGACAAATGTGGCTAAAACAGAAATGATCCCATTGGCAATATTTCCAACAAGTGCAGCATTTGTAGAAAACCCGGATTGTTGAAGAATTTGCGTACCGTAATACATAATAGAGTTCACACCCGTAACTTGTTGTACAACACCAATTCCAATGCCAATAAATACAATACGGCGGATCCACGGTATGCTTAAATCGCGAAATGTCGCCCTTTGAAGCTCTGATTCTTGTGCAAGATTCTCTTCGATTTCTTTTAACTCGATTTCGGCACGGTTCTGAGTCCGAATTTCTTTTAAAATACGAAGTGCTTCGCCAATTTTTCCTTTTGAAGCAAGCCAGCGCGGGCTTTCTGGCACGATTAACATACCAAACCACAAAATTACAGCAGGGAGTGTAGCAATTGCCAGCATATAGCGCCATACATGTGCAGCTTCCTGGCCAATCGTTGTTCCTAAAATGGCATTGAAAATGAAGGCTAATAATTGTCCGGAAACAATCATCAATTCATTTTGTGTGACCATTCTCCCTCTTGTTTCAACAGGGGCCATTTCTGCCAAAAATGAAGGAACCATTACGGAAGCTGCACCTACTGCAAGCCCCAATAAAAATCTAAAAAGAATCATAACGCCTGCATTGGGTGCAAATGTACAACCAAGTGCGGCAAGAAAAAAGATCAAGGCAAGATTCAGGATCATTTTCCTGCGTCCGAACCGGTCTGATAAACGCCCGCCAAAGACGGCTCCTAATGCTGCTCCAAAAAGAAGGGAACTTGTCACAAAGCCTTCAGTCACTGGCGTTAAATTCAGCTCATCCTTACGCGCCATATAAGGCAATGCACCGTTAATAACGCCTGTGTCATAACCGAAAAGCAAACCGCCAAATGTCGAAATGACCGTAATCTTTTTTAACATCCTTTTTGCGTTGCCTGTACTTTGATTACTCATTTTCTACCATCCCCCATACGTAATTTTTCTAACCGGTTAAACCAGCTCTGCCCGGGGTATTAACGTCTCTATATATTTTCTGCCTTTTAAGGCATATTCGAATGGATTGGCTTTAGCCGGATCCTGTTCCGCTTCGACAACAATCCAGCCTTCGTATCCGCTTTCAATAATAGCTTCCATAATTGGACGAAAATCAATCATGCCATCTCCCGGTACTGTAAAAGCCCCTTTTATGACACCTGCAAGAAAACTGTCTCCCTGTTCTTTTATTTCTTGCGCAACGCTCGCCCTTACATCTTTAAAATGGATATGCTTAATCCTCGATTTATACTTTTGAAAAATATCCAGTGGATTTTCCCCTGATAATACGAGGTGTCCAGTATCAAACAACAAAGACACTTTTTCAGAAGATGTATTTTCCATTAAGCAATCAATCTCTTCAGTCGTCTGCACTCCTGTTCCCATATGGTGATGATAAACAATCTCCATTCCTTTTTCTTGGGCCAGCTTTCCTAACTCTTCCAAACCATTTATTAAAAGGCCCCATTCCGCATCCGTAAAAGTTGGTTTTTCTTGAAATAATGGCACATCCAATTTGCCTTGAATGCTGTGTCCTTGCTCAGCGACCACAATCACTTTTGCACCCATTGCATGTAAAAAATCACGATGCTGGATAAAAGCTCCTTTCGTTTCTTCGAAAGGTTTTGTTGTTAAAAAAGTGCTGAACCATGCACTCGCAACTTCCAGATTGCGTATTTCCAAATATCTTTTCAAAACCTGGGGATCTTTCGGGTACTTATTGCCAATCTCAGTTCCCGTATATCCAGCTAGTGCAATTTCACTAATACATTGTTCAAATGTATTCTCTTTTCCCAACTCCGGTATATCATCATTTGTCCAGGCAATAGGGGCGCAGGCAAATTTAATTTTATTTATGTTTTGCATAAAAGATCTCCCTTCGATGAAACAAGTTATCTAACACGCTATTCGAAATCCACCCAACTGGCGCCATTTTCCGCTGAACGAACACAATTTTCTATCCAGCGTATCCCTTCAATTCCGGCATCAATATCGGGATATACCAAGTTACGTAAAGTTTCCCTGTCATCTCTGTTTTTAGCATCAATAGCAATCGCAAATTTCAAATAAATGTTTGCCCATGCATCTGATAATCCTTCCGAATGCAAAGCACCTAAGCGTTCATCTGCATTACATTGTTCATCCAGATAAGACATGCCACGAATCAATGTCTGAATCGGTTCTCCTTGCACTTCATATCTTAATTCATTTGATTTACTGTCCCACCATTCAAGGCTCGCCTTTGAACCAACAATCCGGATTCTATGACCATCCGTACACCCTGCATTCACTGAAGATGTCCATAATCTTCCGACCGCCCCATTTTCATAGTGCATAATTACGAAAGCGTTATCTTCAAGCGGTGCTCTTGTCCCAACAAAACTTTGTCTGTCACATAATAATTTTTTTATCTTCATTTTTGGCATAATCAGTTGAGACATATAGTACGTATGGGTGGAAAGATCACCTAAAACAAAACTTGGACCTGCAACTTTTGGATCCACTCTCCACTTTTGCGCATCACTTGTTTTTTCCGCTTTATCAGTAGCATTAAAACCATGCGTATATTGCAACTCAACAATTCTGATATCCCCAATTTTCCCTTGCTCGATCATTGCCCGCATTTGTAGCAGCATTTGATTTCCAGAAAAACCGTAAGTAACACCGACAATTTTTCCGTTTTTTTCGGCCAGGTCTTTAATCTCTCTTCCTTCTTTTGAAGTAAAGAACAATGGCTTTTCACAAATGACGTGAAGCCCAGCTTCCAATGCAGCCTTACAGATTTCATAATGTGTACCGTTTGGGGTCGCAATGGAAACAACTTCAACACCGTCTTCTCTTTTTGCCTCTTCCTTTATCATCGTTTTATAATCCGGATAACATCTGTTTTCATCAACACCAATGTTTACGCCGAAATCTTTACCTCTTTCCGGATCAACATCAAATGCACCAGCCACTAATTGAAAAGCAGTATTATCCCTTAACGCACCTGTCCGATGCTTGTAACCTACCTGGCTGGTCCTGCCGCCGCCAATCATTCCCCAACGCAACGGACGTGAAATCTTTTTTTCCCCATTCAACATTTTGACTCCTCCTATTCTTTTAGATTATTAAAAAACAAGTGTTTGTTTAAGCGCTTCCACAGACATTTTAATACCTGCTTCCACAGACATCGTTAAGTCTTCCATCTCAAGAGAAACCTCGCCATCATACCCCATCATTTTGCACACAGAAAAGAACTCTTTCCACCATTGCAAATCTTGTCCATAACCTACAGCAACGTAGTTCCAGGCCCTGTTAGCGACATCTTCGACTTCTTTGGTTTCCAAAACGCCGTTAACTGCGGCCAGATTTTTTTCAATTCGAACATCCTTTCCATGAACATGGTGGATAGCGTCCCCTAATTCCCTTGCTGCCAAAATAGGATCAGCTCCCATCCAAATCAGATGACTGGGGTCCAAATTCAATCCAACCATTGGGCCTACAGCATTTCTCAATTTAAACAATGTGTCCGGATTGTAGACTAACTGTGAGCTGAAGTTTTCCAAAGCAATTTTTTCAATACCTGCAGTCTCAGCTCTTTTTACAAGATCTTTCCAGTAAGGAATTGCTACATCATTCCATTGGTATTCCAAGATATCTTTTAATTCAGGTGGCCAGCTTACTGTATATGTAATCCAGTTTGGAACTTTATCATCCCGGCTACCTGCTGGAAGCCCACTCATCATAATAATTTTTTTGATCCCTAACAATTGTGCCAATTCTATTGTCTTATCTGTGATCTCGCGGTGGCGCTTGCCTAAATCTCTAGGATCAAGCGGATTCCCCGAACAGTTTAACGCACACAATTTGATATTTCTTCTCTCTAAAGCATTTAAAAAATCATTTCTTCGACTGTCACTGGTTAACAATTCATCGAGATTAAGGTGAGGCGCTTTTGACCATCCTCCGGTTGTTATTTCAATGTATTCAATTCCTAATGCAGCCACGTAATCCAACATTTCTTCAAATGGCAAGTGCCCCAGACTGTCTGTAACAAATGATAGTTTCATTTCTGCCTCCTTAAGTCGTCTGATAAAAATGAATTTTAAAAAAGGAATCAGATGAGAAAAACTTGTACGCCTGTAAAACTGGTGCTATTCTTTGAACGATATTGGTTATATGGTTATTATGTTTTGAGTAACTTTTTATTAAATATTATTATAAAATGAACTTGGAGTCAATCCTATTTCCCATATATTTTTAAATTTTTTTGTGTTTCAAATAAAAAATCTTCAGGATATACCTGAAGATTTCGTGCTTTGCTTATTCATATTCAACCCAAATAGCACCCTTATCTGCAGAACGGACACAGTTCTCGACCCAGCGGACCCCACTCACCCCTGCTTTAATATCCGGATACCAAAGATTTTCCAATGTTTCTCCCCGATTTACAGCATCCATGGCAATGGCAAAACGGGCATAGAGATTTGACCAAGATTCAAATAATCCCTCGGCGTGCCCTCCACCAATGCGGTCGTCGGCCAAGGCTTCAGGATACAGATAGTTCATTCCGCGCTCCAAAATTTGTACCGGTTTTCCCTGTATCTCGTAACGCAATTGATTTGGCTGCTCATCCCACCACTCTAAGCTGGCTTTTGAACCAACCACGCGGATTTTTTGCCCGTGCATCGATCCTGCATTAACGCAAGAAGACCAGACATAGCCTATGGCCCCGTTATCGTATTCCATAATGGCGAATGCATTGTCCTCAAGTGGAGCCCGGCTTTTCACGAAGCTTTGGCGTGTGCACATTAATTTTTTTATTTTCAATTGCGGCAAGATAACTTCAGACAAGTATATCGGATGAGTTCCCAAGTCACCCAAAACATAACTTGGACCAGCTATTTTTGGGTCAACGCGCCATTTTGTACTCTCATTTTCTTTTTCAACAGCTTCTGAATGGAAACCATGTGCAAATTCCATTTTCACAATTCTGATTTCCCCTAAATCTCCACCCGCAATCATTTGCCGTGCCTGTTCAACCATTTGATGCCCGGCATAACCATAGGTAATGCCTACAACACGATTTTTTTCCTTTGCCAGCTTTCGTAATTCTTCAGCCTCTTGTGTTGTAAAACATAACGGTTTTTCACATACTACATGCAATCCCGCATATAGAGCTGCTTTTGTGATTTCATAATGCGTTCCATTTGGTGTTGCAATTGAAACGGCTTCAATTCCATCTTCACGCTTCCTCTCTTCTTCAAACATGGTTTTGTAGTCAGGATAACAGCGCTCCGGATCAACCTGTAATTTCATTCCAAATTCCTTCCCCCGTTCAGGAACAATATCAAAGGCGCCTGCTACAAGTTGAAAATTATTGTCACGTAATGCTGCTGAACGATGAATATAGCCAATCTGGCTGCCTTTTCCGCCTCCAACCATTGCCCAACGGATTGGCCTGTCTATATTTTTTTCCCCGTAAATCATCCGTATCCCCCATTTCTCGTAAGCTTGTTTTAATAACCCACACTTTCTAAGTAATCTATGCTTTGTTTCACATCTTGCAAACTTGTACTCGCATTTCTCGGGTCCCGCTCTTGTTCGATTGTAATATATCCATGATAATTGATTTCCTTCAGTAATCTGAGAATAGATTGATAATCAATAATACCTTGTCCAATAGGGCACATCATACCTTTAGCACACACATCGAAAAAGCCAGTCCGTTCTTCCATTACCTGGTTATAAATCTTTAAGTCAATATCTTTAAAATGAATATAGTCCAGCCTTTCTGCACATTTTTGCAGCCATTCAAGCGGATCCATTTTTGAAAAATATAAATGCCCTGTATCCAGACAAAGCCCTGCTGTTTCGTAAGGAATATCGTGTAATAGCCTGTTGATTTCATCTTCGAATTCAATATATCCTCCGGCATGCGGATGAATAACAGAGCGAACCCCGTAATTCTCCCAAGCTCGATCTGCCAATGACCGGATATGTGCCATCATTTTATCCCAATCTTTATTTGGTAGTCGAAGGGCCCTTTCCGGATGACCAGCATCATAATCCCTTTCATTATGTCCCCAATCAATGATAACCAGATAGGGAGTGGGAAAATTCTGCCCTTTTTCCCTGGCAGCACAAGGAAGTTTCGTAATGAAAGAACAAATATCATCCACCTGTTTTTGCAAATTTTTAAAATTCGATTCAGAGACCAGATCGTCAAAAATAGTACCAGCAATGAGCGTTAAGTTATTTTTGGAAAGTTCGGCTCCAACCCTTTCAACATCCATCGGTATATAACCGTAAGGGCCTAATTCAATGCCCTTGTATCCTGCTTGTGCTGCTTCGCACAAAACCGTCTCCCAAGGCGGCAAATAAGGATTTTTCGGATCGTCTACCCCCCAGCAGCATGGCGCTCCTGAAATTTTTATGCTCATTAAAATACCTCCCGTTCGTGCTCGTTTATAGGAGCTCCTGCTTTACATTGCCTTGAAATTTGCTTCTATTTGTTCAAGTGTTAGCCCTCTTGTTTCAGGCAAAAATTTTACAATAATGACAATGCCCAGTATGCCAAACGCTGAAAATAAGAAAAATGTGCCAGATAGCCCCACACCGTTTAAGAGCACAGGAAAGAATAAGCCTACTAAAAAGTTACTTAACCATAAAAACAGAACTGCACTTCCCATACCCATGCCCCGTAAACGGGCAGGAAAAATTTCAGAAAGAATTAACCAAGACATCGGACCAATTGCACCTTGAAAGAAAGCTAAATAAACAAGTGTCATGGACAACACAACATAAGGCAATGCGGGAGATCCAGCCAGTACTTGGTTACTAATTCCAATTGTAATAAGCGCAACTGTTACACCCGTTAAACCAGTTAGAAGCATTTTCCGCCTGTTCACTTTTTGTAGAATGGACATACCAACAATCACTGCAAGCACTGCAATTAACCCGTTTGCTACATTTCCAATTAACGATGCCTTTGTCCCAAAACCGGAGCTTTGAAGTATTTGAGTCCCGTAATACATGATGGAGTTAATGCCGACCAACTGAGAGATTGCCCCAACTCCTATGCCAATAAAAACTATGCGCCGAATCCATGGAGTACCTAAATCTTTAAACTTAGCTGCCCTTATTTTCTTTTCTTTGGCGATATTTTCTTTTATTTCATTTAATTCCTGTTTAGCAAGACCCTCGGTACGGATTTGTTGCAGAACTTTTAGGGCTTCAGCAATTTTTCCTTTGGATACTAACCAGCGGGGGCTTTCAGGCAAAATGAGGACGCCAACCCATAGAACCACAGCCGGTAATGTAGCCACTACTAACATATAGCGCCATACATGCCCCGTGTCTCCTAAAGCGCTTCCAATTACTGCATTAAAAACATATGCAAGAAACTGGCCAGTTACAATCATCAATTCATTCCGAGTTACCAACATACCGCGCCGGTTTGAAGGAGACATTTCAGCAAGATAAGAAGGCACAATAACAGAAGCACCACCAACGGCAAGCCCCAAAATAAAGCGAAAAATAACCATTACTGTTGCATTTGGAGCAAATACACAACCAAGTGTTGCAAAGAAAAAAACGATTGCAAGAGAGAGTATTGCCTGCCTGCGTCCTTTAAGGTCAGATAAACGACCGCCAAATAATGAACCAAAAGCAGCACCTAAAATTAACGAACTTGCCACTAATCCTTCGGTAATTGGCGTTAAGTTCAATTGATCAGGTTGAGCCATAAATGGCAATGCTCCATTTATAACACCAGTATCATAACCAAATAATAAGCCGCCAAAAGTAGATACAGTCGTAATTAACTTCAAAACCTTATGTGGATCTTTTTTTATCTCCTGTTCAATTTGTAAGGAATGCTCAGCAACACCGCTATTCTCCATGTTCGTCTCTCCTTATCATTTATTGCTAGACTCCCAAATTGTAAGCGCTTAAATTACATTGAAAAATAAAAGTGGTGATTAGGTTATTAATTTATTGTTAGATATTGGAACTTTTTACTAATAATAAGCCAAATCTTCTCACCGCCTTTACCATTAACCTGAAAATATAACCAAAATATTATCATATATTGATAATATTTTGGTTATATTCAGTTTATAATCAAACGTGATTTTAGTCAATAGTTTTTTACTTTTCAAATTTTGAAAATCATGCTTATTTCTAATACTAAACATTATGATTTTCCGGGATATCAACCATATGAGAAATTTTTATAGTCTGCAATCGTTTTGCTTCTTTTTTCCAAAAAATCATAACAAGAATAGACGCCACCAACCCAAGGAAACCTACAAACCAAAAACCCGCTTTTAATCCATAATTTGAATTAAAGATCCCTGAAAAAAACGGTCCTGCAAAAATGCCGATTGCATATATTGCTTGGTAAGCACCCATTGCAGTCGCCCTTTTCTCCGGCTCTATATTTTGAATAGACATACCCAGTAATAGTGGAAAGATCAATCCTAATGAAAACCCGCTGCAGACCTGGAGAAGAATAAATAATCCTTTAATCGTGACATACGGGAAGCAGAGCGTAAACAAAGCGGCCGATGCATATGCGATAAGCAAGGATCGCCATTCACCCATTTTCGGTACAAGGTACCCTCCCATAAACAGGGTTGCGGCAGCATGAGGCACCATAAAAGCAGCAACAATATACAAAAGTTCACTTGTTTTAAAACCAATTTGTAAAGCGTATTGGGACGTAAAACCAAACATGGTGGAAAAAATGATGCTGTGGGCCAAGATGGACAAAAGAGATACTTTTAATAGCAATGGGTCCCGAATGACTTCCGCTAATTCTTTTATTTTAACCGGGCCCCGTTCTTTCTCCGGATTCGATTCCGCAACAAACAGAGAAAGGCCCATTCCCAGCAGGCTGAAAATTTCGGCAAGCCAAAATGGCGCCTTCCAGCCCCATTTATCAACGAGTAACCCGCTAAGGCTCATTCCTAAAAATTGTGCAAGTACTACAATAAACGAAATATTCCCCATTGACCGGTGCACTTTTTCCCCTTTAAAATAGCTGGAATACAGCACAGTAAATGCAACCCAGGATGCAGCTGCCATCCCGGCAAGCGTGCGGGCAGCCAAAATTAAAAACATGTTTTCAGTAAGTAGATAGATTGAACAACTGATCATGCTAATTACCATACCAAAAACAATAAAGGGTTTTCTTAAATTCACCAAATCGGAAAATACCCCAATCGGAAGCCTGCATAAAAACTGCATCAGCCCGTAACTACTCAAGATAACTCCAATAAATGCATAATCCCCCCCAATTGATACCATATAAGGCGACAACACCGGTACGTAAACAAAATGCGGAAACCACAATAAAAAGGAAACAATCATAAATAGAGACTTATACTTTCCCGGAATCTTTTCCAAACGATCACACCCATTCTAAAACCAGAGGATGCCGTTTGAAGACATCCTCCATCATCTTCAAACCCGATTGCTTGACATAAATTCTCTCATTTTTTGTTTTACGGTTTGTTTTACGGCTTCTTTACCAGGTGAAAGAATGGCACGTACATCATACAGTTCTTTATCGTGGTTCAGGACATGACGGACTGCCTTCGCCCAAGCTTGCATGCATTCTGTATTGACATTGATTTTTGCGTGGCCCAGTTCGATTGCCTTTCGAATTTGGTAATCGGGAATGCCGGACCCGCCGTGTAAAACAAGCGGAACATTGGTTAATGCTGCGATCTCTTTCATCTCGGCAAATCCCAATTTCGGTTCGCCCTGATACGGTCCATGGACGGATCCAAGCGCGGCGGCAAGGGCATCAATGCCTGTTTCCTTTACCATACGAAGGCATTCCCCAGGGTCTGCATATCGAATGCCACCAATCATACCATCCTCGTTGCCGCCGACAGTGCCCACTTCCGCTTCCACGGAAACACCATGAAGACGGGCATAATCTGTTACTTCTTTTGTCATTTTAATATTCTCATCAATTGGCAGGTGTGAGCCATCAATCATCACAGACGTGTATCCGGCATCAATGGCCTCTTTGCATCGTTCCACTGACTTGCCATGATCGAGATGCAAAGACACCGGGACCGTAATGTTCTTTTCCTCCACAATACGATACACCATTGCCGCGATCGTTTTGAATCCTCCAAGATGATCTACAAGCCGGTCGGAAGATGCTACAATCACGGGAGATTGTTCTTCCTCTGCCGCTTCTAAAATGGCCTCAACCCATTGAAAGCTGTTCATATTGAATGCCCCAACAGCATATTGCCCATCTTTTGCAGCAGCCAGCATCTCTTTCATGGAAACAACCTTTGAAGAAATGATTGCTGCCAAATTCATCCCTCACTTCATTTAAAATAAAACGCCCTTTAATACTGTTTCGCTGTTTCTAATTTTTGCTGCCTCTCCTGATAGGCTTTTTGAATGCTTTCTTTTTCCGATACCTCTGCAACCCCCACATTCCACCAGCTTTCATAACCGTCCGTCATCGTCTTAGGCAGCACTTTTATCTCAATCAGCGTTGAAACCCGTTGTTTCTTTGCATCTTCAATGGCTTCTTTCAGCTGTTCAAGCGTATGGACGCGGTATGTTTTTGCACCGTACCCTTCAGCAACTTTTGCATAATCGATATTTAAAATTTTGTTATCATGCGTCCTGAATTCCGTAAAATAGGAATCCCCGCCATTATCCATTTGCAAGTTATTGATGCAGCCAAATCCCGAGTTATCAAACAGCACAACATTAATTTTTTTGCCGTATTGAATAGCGGTAACAAGCTCAGAGTGCAGCATGAGAAAACTGCCGTCCCCGACAAGCGAATACACTTCTTTATCCGGCGCTGCCAGTTTAATCCCGAGCGCGCCTGATACTTCATAACCCATGCACGAATACCCGTATTCGACGTTGTACGTATTCGGCACAGTTGAATTCCAAATGCGTTGCACGTCCCCCGGAAGCGAGCCCGCTGAAGTAATGATGATGCTTTCAGGATCGACCGCATCGTTTACGGCAATCAGCGCAGTGGTTTGGGCCAGTTCTGTGTTTAACGTATCTGCGTATTCATTCAGCGTTTCCTGTGTAAAATGATGTTTAATTTCCGGAACAAAATTTTCACGGGAGAAGGTGATCTGGCTTAAACGTTTACGCTCAGCCTCCCATTCATTTTTTAATTCCGCAATGGTGGAGCCAAACTCGCTTTCATACCCTACCAAAAGCGGTGCCAGTTGCTCTAAAGTTGTTTTTGCGTCGGCCACAACCTGGAATGCATCCAGCTTGTATGCCTGCATGCGGCTCACATTGATATTTAAAAATCTTGCTTTTTCAAAATCAAATGCTGTTTTTGAGGATGTCGCGAAATCGGTATAACGGGTGCCAATGCCGATTACTAAATCCGCCTGGCGTGCCGCTTTATTTGCTGCAAGCGTTCCTGTAATGCCCATGCCGCCTAAATTATTTTTGAACGTGCACTCAACCGTTGCTTTCCCTGCCTGTGTTTCAACGAGCGGGATATTGTGCCTTTCGGAAATTTCCATTAAAATATCGCGTGCGCCGGCGTATTTCGCGCCTCCCCCAACAAGGATGAGCGGCTTCTTGCTTGCTCTGATTAACGCGGCGGCGCCTTTTAATTCCCGTTCGGACGGCGCTTTCCGATCCAAGTAGTGAACCCTTTTTCTAAAGAATTGTTCATCGAAATCAAATGCTTCCCCTTCTACATCCTGGGCAATGCAGATAGTGGCCGGCCCGGCTTTCCCCGGATCTGTCATCACTTCGAATGCACGAATTAAAGTGGACATCAATTGCTCCGGGCGTGTAACCCGGTCCCAATAGCGGGATACCGGCTTTAATGCATCATTGGTTGTGACGGCGAGGCTATATTCATGCTCGACTTGCTGGAGCACCGGATCCGGCTGCCTCGTTGCAAATGTATCACCTGGAATCAACAGGACAGGGATATTATTCGCTAAAGCAGTGCCCGCTGCAGCCGCCAAATTGGCAGATCCCGGCCCTACAGAGGTCGTGACGGCAAAAATCTTCCGGCGCAACATTTGCTTGCTGTAAGCGATCGCTGCATGTGCCATCCCTTGTTCATTTTTTCCCTGGAAAACTTTCAGGTGGCCGGGGTCCTGTTCCAGCGCCTGGCCGATCCCCAGTACATTTCCATGGCCAAAAACCGTAAAAATTCCTTCTACAAATGGAAATTCCTCGCCGTCCACATGGAGATATTGCTGATTTAAAAACTTAATGAGTGCCTGTGCTGTTGTTAACCGTATTTTTCCCATGCAAATGTTCACCCTTTATCGATTTACGACTTTTTCTTCCGATCGTTCTGAAATGAATTTTTCAATTTCCTGCACCGTTGGCATCGCTTCTGATGAACTGTGCTTGCTGACGACAATTGCAGCAGAGGCGCTGCCATATTTCAGAGCCGTTTCGATGTCTCTTCCTTTGATGAGGGCATATAGAAATGCCGAGGCATAGGAGTCGCCTGCACCGAATGTTTTTAATACCTTCGTTTTATAGGCTTTGCCCCTGTAAATTTTTCCTGATTTTGTATAGGCATAAGACCCCTCTACGCCATGTTTTATGACAACCAATTCCGGTGAATATTGAAATAAGTGGTTTACGGTCTTTTCGTTCTTCGTGTTCTGCCGGTTTTCCATGACATCATATTCGTCACGTGTGCCAATAACGATGTCTGACTGCTGTGCCACAAGCGTATAATACACCGATGTTTCTGCCTCAGATTCCCATGTATAAGGACGGTAATCCAGTTCAAAAACAACCTTTACATTATTTTTCTTTGCCAATTGAACTGCCTTTAATGCTGCTTCACGAGACGGGCTTTTTGCAAGGGCCGTTCCGGAAACCAACAGGATTTTTGATCTTTTGATATACGCTTCACTGACTTCAGACGGATACAAAAACAGATCGGCAACTTCATCACGGTACATCAAAATACTGCATTCTTCCGGGCTTTTAATTTCCGTAAAAGCGAGCCCCGTTTTATGCCCTTCATGGTCAATCACCATATGCGAAGTATCCACACCGGCATCCGCCATATACTGTTGAATAAAGCGCCCGTGCTGATCATCCGACAATTTGCCGATAAAACCAGCTTTAAGCCCGAGCCTTGAAATCCCGATCGCAATATTCGCCGGAGAACCGCCAACGTATTTCCGGAACGTCATCGTTTCTTCCATCGGCCGGTTATATTCCACTGCATTTAAATCGATGCAGGCACGGCCAATCGCAATGATGTCAAATTCTGCTTGCAAATTTAAGTCAGCTCCCATTTGTGTTCAACACCCCCGTTGTTTTACTTCCGTTCCAGGATCCATTCATGTGCCGGTTCATTATAAAATTTCCACAGGCGTTTTGGCCCTGCCATAATATTAAAATAGTAGGATTCGTAACCGTCCGGAACCGCAACAGGATGGTAGCCGGCTGGAACGAGAACGACATCGCCATTTTCTACTGCCATCGTTTCATCAAGGGAACGGTCATCTGTATAGACGCGTTGGAAGACAAAGCCTTGTTTTGGATTGATTTCGTGATAATAGGTCTCTTCCAGAAAAGATTCATCAGGCAAGTTATCCTGGTCATGCTTATGTGGCGGATAACTGGACCAGTTCGCACTTTCTGTATAGACTTCAACTAACAGCAAGCTGTTTGCAGATGGGTCCGAATCAGGCAAAATATTATGGACCAATCTTTTGTTGTTGTACTTGCCGCGGTGTTCGACACTGTTTTCTTCCGCTTTTATCAGCCTTGTTGGCCGCTGTTTTTCGGATGGTGCGTAGCAGAGAATGATACGCGCCTTTGTTGCGGCTTCAATTCTAAAAGACTTGTCGTTTGAAACGTAAACACTGTCCGTTGGCTTCCTTTCGAAAACGCTTTCTCTTGTGCCAATGTTTTCAAATCTTTCCCCGTCAGCTTCCACATTGATTTTTCCGGTGAGGGCGACAATCCCGCACTCCCACTTTCCTAAATTTTCCTCGTAGCGGGCCCCGGGTTCTACCTCTAGAACTTTCAATCCGACATATTCTAACGGTGAATTTTCACTTGTCACCTCATGAAGGATCTTAACACCTGGTGAAATTTCTACTGCATCCGGTTTCCGTAACAATTTGCTCACTTTCAAATCATCCCCCAACCATCATCTTTGAGAACGATTACGAAAGCCGCGGCTCAGCGTAATCGTTCCATTCGCTTATTCAAAGGAAGGTGCCTTGTAATTTGCCGTAACGACTTTCTTCCGTGTATAAAAATCGACACTGTCTTTTCCGTTTGCATGCAAGGTGCCGTAGAAAGAAGATTTCCATCCGGAGAACGGGAAAAATGCGATTGGCGCCGGTACGCCTAAATTGATCCCCAACATGCCTGCATCGATATTTTCACGGAAATAACGGATCGCCGAAGCATTGGATGTATAAATGCAGGCACCGTTTGCAAATTCAGACTTATTCGCAGTTTCAACCGCTTCTTTTAAATTTTTTACGCGGATAACGGATAGGACAGGCGCAAAAATTTCATCTTTCCAAATGGACATATCGGTTGTGGCATTGTCAAAAATGGTCGGGCCAACAAAATAGCCTCTATCCAGCACATTTTCACGCCCATCCAATACCAATGTTGCCCCTTCTTTAATGCCTTTTTGGATATAGCCCAACGTACGGACGTGGTTTTGTTCCCTGATGACCGGTCCGAGGAAGACATCGTCATCCAGCCCGTTCCCCATTTTGATTTCTTTTGCTTTTTTCACTAATTTTTCCAGAAATGCATCTGCAACCTCTTCTTCAACTGTCACAACCGAGCATGCCATGCAACGTTCACCCGCAGAGCCAAAAGCTGATGCAAGGACATTTGTTGCAGCATGTTCTAAGTCTGCATCTTTCAATACAATGGAATGATTTTTTGCGCCAGTCAGACATTGGACCCTTTTTAAATTTTGGCTTGCCCGTTTGTACACATACTCTCCAACCGGTTGGGAGCCGACGAAAGAAATGGCTTTCACAGCCGGATGGTCGCACAACCCGTTTACAACGTCATGTGCGCCGTGGACAATATTGAATACGCCTTTAGGAAGACCAGCCTCTTCCAGCAGTTCTGCTAACTTCTGGGCTAATAATGGGGTTCTTTCTGACGGCTTTAAAACGAATGTATTGCCGACCGCAATGGCAACCGGAAACATCCAGCACGGGACCATCATTGGAAAGTTAAACGGTGTAATCCCGCCGACAACCCCAATTGGATATCTGTAGTTTGTCACTTCAACATCTGTTGCGATTGTCGTCAAGGAATCACCCATCATTAAAGTCGGGGCACCGCATGCAAACTCGACATTTTCGATCCCGCGGCCAACTTCCCCCAGCGCTTCCGTGAGATTTTTGCCATTTTCGATGGTAATAATTCTCGCAAGTTCATTCTTGTTTTCTTGCAATAATTGATGGAAGTGAAATAGAATCCGAGCCCGTTTTTGAACCGGAACATTTTTCCATGTTTCAAACGCTTTCGCCGCTGCCCGGACAGCTTCATCCACTTCTTCTTTTGTTGAAATCGGAACGCGTGCAATAATTTCTTCAGTTGCCGGATTATATACAGCTTCGAACTGTGACGTTTTGCTTTCGACCCATTCACCGTTTATGTAATTCTTTAGTTTTTCCACACTTACCGTTGCTTCTGACATCTCCATCCTCCTCATTTATAAAGCAAATATGATTTCATACTATTAAAACCCCGGGCGCTTCAGCACGATAACCATTTGACACGGCCTATTTTCTTTATCATGTTTTGGTTATCTTTTGGTTATATTGATTACATCTTAATACCAAAAACGCTTTCAGTCAACCCTTTTATGCGAAAAATAAGTTATTTTTATTGAGAAAAGCACGGTGAGGGGCATTTTAAAGTGGGCCGCCTTAGGTTGTAAAACGGGAGAATAAAAGGGTATGAAAAAAGCCGGCATACCGCCGACTTTTTTCACCTTAATAGAATCTCCTGATGCTGTTGAAATGAG
>ENA-UOWJ01000313-UOWJ01000313.1-bioreactor-metagenome-genome-assembly--contig:-NODE-313-length-25111-cov-10.864623_pt1 | contig 25111 bp, 21 predicted proteins | sample MGYA00238156_ERZ761611 | MGnify/ENA primary metagenome ERZ761611 (study PRJEB28900, sample SAMN06268034) | bioreactor metagenome | isolation source: Joint BioEnergy Institute, California, USA...
AGTTGTACATTAAGTATGCTTTACTTTTTTCAATCGTAACGACTATTTGATCTCCCAGTTGATGTTCTTCAAAAAATTTAATATGAACGCTTTCTAATCCTACCTTCTCTTTCTTTACTATGCCTTCTTTACTTACCAGTTTCAAACTTACACTGGACATACGTATTCTCCTTAATTAAATAAATCTACTCAACTTTCGGACATAGTAGATAATTTGTAGGAGAATCCTTTTGATAAGCGAATAAAATCAATTCTAATCCGAAAGTTGAGTTTTATATTAAGTAAATAATTTTTTCATTATCCTAATCTTCTAATAGAATTATCTAGCCAACCAGCCACCATCAACAGCTAAAATATGACCATTTATATAGTCGGAAGCTTTACTTGCTAAAAATACAACGGTACCTTGTAAATCTGCTGGAGTTGCCCAACGACCAGCAGGGATGCGAGCTGTAATTTCTGCTTTGCGCTCTTGATCTTCGCGAATCGGTGCCGTATTTGCTGTTTCAACATACCCCGGCGCAATCGCATTGATTTGAATCCCATGAATCGCTAATTCATTTGCAAATGCTCTCGTCAAGCCAGCCACTGCATGTTTACTTGCTGTATATGGAGGAACAAATTTGCCACCTTGGAATGAAAGCATGGATGCAATGTTAATAATTTTACCACTCTTTTGTTCAACCATTACCTTTGCAACCTCTTGGCTAAGAAAATAAACACTATTTAAATTGATATTCATAACCGCATCCCAATCTTCTTGTTTGTATTCAAGAAGTGGAGCCCGGCGAATTGTCCCGGCATTATTTACTAAAATATCTATTTTTCCATACACTTCTAAGCATTTGGATACCACTTGCTTAATTGTGTCCCGATTCGTTAAATCACCTTGGAAAAACTCTACCCGGCGCCCTTCTTTCTTTATTAATTCTTTCGTTTCAGACCAATCACTTGTGTAGGTGGTAATAAAGAGATCTGCCCCGGCTTTTGCAAGTGCAACTGCATAACCTTGGCCAAGGCCCGTATTTCCTCCGGTAACAATTGCTACTTTACCTGCCAAAGAGAAATAATCAAGGGAAAAATTTTGTAGTTCACTAGACATAAGAAAACCTCCATTTTTTAGTATAAAATTAATTATTATCCATTGTTTATCATTTTATTATCTTAATTCATCCATTTTTACATGATCCATATCTGTATAAGTTATATTTTCACCGCACATCCCCCAAATAAATGTGTAATTACTTGTGGCCGTACCGGTATGAATCGACCAGCTCGGTGAAATAACCGCTTGTTCATTCTTCATAACTAGATGTCTTGTTTCATTTGGACGTCCCATAAAATGGAATACTCTTGTATCTGGTTCCATATCAAAATATAGATAAACTTCTATTCGACGTTCATGAGTATGACAAGGCATCGTGTTCCATACACTTCCCGGTGCAAGCATTGTCAATCCCATTTGAAGTTGACAGCTTTCACAAACATTTGGATGGATATATTGATAAATCTTTCTCACATTTAAATTCTCCGGTTCGCCTGCTTCCAAAGGTTTAATTTTGTTTATATCAATTTTTACAGTTGGATAAGTATGATGAGCCGGTGTTGAATTAATATAGAATTTTGCTGGATTAGATGGTTCTTTTGACTTGAACAATACTTCTTTTGTTCCTCTACCGACATATAATCCATCTCGAAGTTGCATATTGTACTCAACGCCATCCAATACAACAGCACCTTCTCCCCCTATATTGATTATTCCAAGTTCCCGTCGTTCCAGAAAATAATCTACTCCTAATTCTTTATCGAGTTTAATTGTTAAAACTTCATCTGTCGGTGTAATACCGCCAAAAATCATTCGGTCATTATGCGTATACGTTAATTGGACTTTGCCCGGTTCAAAAATCGTTTCAACTAAAAAATGTTTCCTCAATTCATCTGTTGTATATCTTTTTATTTCTTCAGGATGATTTGCGTAACGTACTTCCATTTTTCATTCTCCTTTTCTTAAATATAATTTCGATAAAAAACAGTTTGCCATTTTTAACGAGAAATTTTACTTGATCCATTATTAGCAAAAGCAAAAATCTCTTCTTTTGAAAAAGGATTACCATCTCCATGAACAGTGTGTTTCAGGACAGATGCTGCTGTGGCAAATGATACTATTTGCTTAGGTTCGAGATTTTCAAGAAGCCCATGTAATATACCTGATGAAAAAGCATCACCACCTCCAACCCGGTCGACAATATGATCAATCTCATATACTTTCGACTGGTATAATTCCCCATTCACATATAGATTTCCCTGAAGTGTATTTGTTGAAGCTGATGTAACATCTCGGAATGTAGAGTAAAAACACTTAATATTCGGATACATTTCTTCTATCTTTTTATAATAATAGATTAATCTATCTTTTTTACTAAGTGATACATTACTCTTAATTCCCAACAGATGGATCGCATCTAACTCACCACAAGAACAAATATCTACATAAGGTAATAAGTATTTTATTACCTCACCTGCTTCCTTTTGAGACCATAATTTCGCTCGATAGTTAAAATCAAAGCTGGTTAGTACATTATGTTCCTTTGCACTTTTCAAAGTAGATAACGTCAGTTCTCTTAAGGATTTCGATAAAGCAGGTGTAATTCCGGTAATATGGAGTAAATCGGTATTATGTAAAATTTCCCTGATAGGAACCTCTTCTTTTTCAAGGTTGGCAAAACTCGAATTCTTTCTGTCATATATAACTTGTGCACTTCTTTGACCCACACCGGTTTCAAGATAATACGTCCCTAACCGTTCTCCACCTTTTAAAAGATAATTCGTATGCACACGATATGATCTTAAATATCGTTCCACAGCAATACCAAGCGGATTATTTGGCACTTTACTGATAACATAGACATCATGACCAAATTCGGCTAATGAAATACCCACATTTGTCTCTGCTCCACCATAATGCATATACAATTTATCGGTTTGACTTAATCGCCTGCCCATTTCTGTAGAGAGACGCAATAAAATTTCTCCTACTGTTACAACTTTTTTCATTGTAATGTCCCTCTTGCACTTTGAACTCTTTCAACATATTGTTTGGCATTTTCCGTGATTTGGTGGAAGTTTCCTTCTTTTGCAGGAGCGATTAGATTCCCGCCAACACCTACAGCAACACAACCATTTATTATCCATTGTTCAACATTTTCTAAACTTACTCCACCAGTTGGCATGATATTTACTTGTGGTAAAGGTGCCCTAACCGCTTTTACTATGTCCGGACCATATGCATTACCTGGAAATAATTTAATGATATCTACACCAAATTCCAAAGCATGTTTCATTTCATTTACGGTCATACATCCTGGCATATAAGGAATCTGATATAAGTTACAAAGTTTTGCTGTTTCTTCATCAAAACATGGACTAACAATAAACTCTGCTCCTGCTAACATAGCAATTCTCGCTGTTGTTACATCCAACACTGTCCCGGCACCAATGACTACATCTAGATTGTTTTGATATACCTTTTTTAATTCTTTAATGACCTCATCAGCACCTTGAACGGTGAATGTTACTTCGATCCCGAGAATTCCACCTTCCACACAAGCATCAGATATTTTTATTGCTTCCTCTTTTGAATTAGCTCTTATAACAGCGACGACACCACTGTTACATATTCTATTTAGAATATTTATTCTTTGCATATTTACACCACACTTTCATTATAATTTTCTTATTTGGAAATATTATTTTCTATATAGAAATTTATATTTTTATTATATATAATTATGTAAGTGATTACAATTATTTTTTCTAATTTATTTTTATAAAAAGGAAAACCAGACTTTATGAGATTTACCTTAATCGATATACTTAAAATAGAGAGGAGAGTCATTATGACATCAAAAACACCATACGGAACCGTTCTCATTAAAGCAAGCCGAATTTTAGATATTCTGTCGTCTACTGATAAACCACTTACTTTAAATCAAATTGCTGTTGACACCGAGCTAACAAATTCAACTGCCTTAAAAATACTAGACACATTACAATTGATTGGCTATGTTCAAAAGGATGAGGACACCAAACGTTACTCGCTTGGACCTGCGATTATAAAATATGCTTATAAGGCCATTAATCATTTAGAAATCAAGCATTTAGCCGAACCTCATTTAAAAAAATTACATGATATCACCAAAGAAACTATTCATTTGGGAATTCAAAGTGACAATCATATTATTTATGTATTAAAAATTGAAAGCACGAATCCCATTAAGCTTTACTCACAAATTGGAAAAAGTATTCCACTTTATTGTTCTGCAATGGGAAAAGCCATCTTAGCAGATCAAAAAGATTCACAAATTTATTCGTACCTTCAAAACAATAAACTATTAAAATTCACGGAGAATACAATTACATCGAAGAAGGCATTTTTAAATGAAATAAGACGAATACGAGAACAAGGATATGCTTTTGATAATTGTGAACATGAAGAAGATGTTTTTTGTGTTGGAGCATCCATTTCAGTAAATGGTAAAAATTTCGGGGCCTTTAGCGTTAGTGTACCAAAGTACCGCCTTACAAACCAATTTTTAGACGAAATTATTAATGCAGTACTTGAATGTAGGAATCAAATTATTAGCGATTTACAATAACAATATTTAATGCAACCATTTCTATTTTATAAGATATAAAGTTCATATGGAAAATAAAAAAAGGGGGCCATATTAAAGAGTCTGGCCCCAATCAGAAAGCTATTATCTTGTACTGTCAATTTCAGTTGTTACAAGGTATAACCTTCCGGGGTTAGACACCTTTGTTTTTTGAGAGCCCCCTTCAGCAGTAAAAATTAAAATCCATACTATCTTGTAAATGAACTAAATTTACAAAGTAACCCCTGTCTTAAAAATAGATATTCCTCTATAACCATTCTTTTCATTATTTACTAAATCACCATTAGCAACACTGATTATATAGTCTATAAAATCTCTTAACACTTCTTCTGTGTTTTCTTCCAATAATCTTCCTGCATTAAAGTCAATCCAATGTTGTTTTTTCTGATATAATGCTGTATTTGACGAAACTTTTACGGTCGGTACTACAGTACCATATGGGTTCCCGCGACCAGTAGTAAATAAAACAATTTGGCAACCAGCTGCAGCCAATGCAGAAGAGGAGACAAGATCATTTCCTGGTGCGCTTAATAAATTTAATCCTTTTGTTTTTAATCTCTCACCATATTTTAGTACATCACTTACAACGGAAGTTCCAGCTTTTTGGGTACAGCCAAGCGATTTATCTTCTAAGGTTGTAATGCCACCTTCCTTATTTCCAGGTGAGGGATTTTCATATATTGGTTGATTGTTTGCTATAAAGTATTCTTTAAAATCATTAATTAAATGGACAATTTTACTAAATATTTCTTTATTCTCTGCTCGTTCCATTAATATTTTTTCTGCTCCAAACATTTCTGGGACTTCCGTTAATACAGTGGTTCCTCCTTGGGCAATTAAATAATCCGAAAATTTTCCCAATAATGGATTAGCTGTTATACCAGATAAACCATCAGACCCACCACATTTTAAACCTATTTTTAACTCTGATAATGGAACCGTTTCCCTTTTATCGTCCTTTGCATTTGCGTAAATTTCCTTCAATAACTTTACTCCCTCTTCAATTTCATCTGTGACTTCTTGTGAGACTAGAAATTTTACACGTTGACTATCATATTCACCGAGGCCCTCTTGGAAATCATATAAATTATTATTCTCACAACCCAAACCAATAACTAACACACCACCTGCATTAGGATGATGTACCATATCTGATAAAATTTCCCTTGTGTTTTCATGGTCATCTCCTAATTGTGAACAGCCAAAATTATGACTCAAAACCATAATATTATCAAACGGATGAATACTTTCAACTTCCTGCTTGAACTTTTTTATTATCATCTCAGCCACACCATTAATACAACCGACAGTTGGTACAACCCATAATTCATTACGGACCCCAACCTGACCATTTTTCCTTTTAAATCCTTGAAAAGTTCGGTTTTCCATAGTATATTGGGATTCTACAAATTTTGGTTTGTACTCATAGTTTAGAAGTCCATCTAAATTAGTTTTTATATTATGCGTATGAACATGGGTGCCAATATCAATGACTTCTGTTGCATGACCAATTGGGGCACCATATTTAATTATATCCTCATTTGGTAAAATTTTCTTTATTGATATTTTATGACCTCTTTTAATTTCCTCTTTTAATAAAATCTTTTTCCCATTTACTACAAGTTCCTGACCAGCACTTAAGTCTTGCAGTGCAACAACAACATTATCCAAATGATTTAATTGAGTAAATAACAACAAAGTAATTCCCCCTTATAATTAAGTGCCCTCGATAAGCCCTTTAACAGCTTCCCTTATTCCCTTAGTTTCAATTTCATATAAGTAATCAGTAACTGCTAGCGTTAACCCTGGTATTTCATTTAAATTACTACCCCAAATTGATTCCTTTCCCAAAATATTTTTTACTATGTTTTCCAGAATTTCTTTATCTTCTTTGTAATTACTCCATTCGTCTTTAAATAAATTAATTATCTCTAAATTGTCAGCGAGATTAATCGGTTCCTCTCCTCTTTTTCCTTTATAAAATTCAATTAGCGCTGCAAATGAGAACACAAGTCTTTTAGGCAATATTTGATTTTTTTGATAGTAATCCAGTAAAGTTGGTAAATTCCTTGTTTTATATTTGGAAATAGAGTTTAAGGCAATACTCATCAAAAAATGCTCAACAAACGGATTTTTAAAACGATCAATCACTTCTTTTGCGAAAGAGTGTAACTCTTGAATTGGAAGATTAATTGTAGGTATAATTTCTTCATATATTAGTTCCTTGACATACTGACCAATGACAGGATGTTCAGTCGCCTCATCGACTGTTTCTAAACCATATAAATAGGCAACCGGTGTCATTGCTGTATGGGCACCATTTAATATGCGTACTTTTCTTGTTCGATATGGGGTTATATCATCAACAAAAATTGTATTTAAACCTGCTTTTGGTGCCGGAAATTCTTGTTCGATCCATTTTGGTCCCTGAATAACCCACAAATGATATTGTTCCCCAACAACGACCATATCGTCAACATAACCTAACTCTTCGGTAATTTTACTGATGTTATTTTTCGGAAATCCTGGAACAATTCGATCAACAAGACTTGAGCAAAATATATTTGCATCATTTATCCATGAAATAAATTCTTCCTCCAACTTCCATAATTGTGAATATTGCAAAACAATACTTTTTAACTTTTCACCATTTTTCTCAATTAACTCACATGGAATGATGATAAAGCCTTTCTTTTTATCACCATTGAACAACTGATAACGTCGGTATAGAAATGCTGTTAATTTACCCGGAAAACTTTTTTGGGGTCTGTCTTCAAGTCGATCCTTATCATTAAAACAAATTCCTGCTTCTGTAGTATTGGAAGTAATGAACTTTATTTCCGGATTTTTGGCAACTTCCATGAATTTATCATAATTTGTGTATGGGTTGATACAACGACTAATTGATTCAATAAGTTCATGCTCTTTTACTGCTTTTCCGTTTTTAATTCCTTGCAGGTACAAAGTGTATAGTCCGTCTTGTTCATTTAATTTGCTACACAACCCATTTTCTTGAGGTTGAATGATTACTACGCTACCATTAAAAAGATTCTTTTTATTCATAACATCAATTTGCCAATCGACAAAGCCTCTTAAAAAGTTACCCTCGCCAAATTGAAGAATTTTCTCAGGATGTTGTTTTCGAGAATTTACTAATTTTTCGGATAATCTCTCCACTTCCTTACCCTCCCAACAGTTTCAGCATTTTTTCATTCATCATGTTGTATTTAAAATACTATAAAAATTTCTTTTATATTAAACACATCGTTTTCAAAATTATAGTGCCAATATTTAACCAATCTGAAAATCAAAATATTCCTTTGCGTTATAATAAGAAATACCTTGAACGATTTTCCCCAAGAATTTCATATCATTTGGTACTTCACCATTTTCAACCCATTGTCCTATAAAGGTACAAACCAATCTTCTAAAATATTCATGCCTTGGATAGGACAAAAAGCTTCTAGAATCTGTTAACATACCAATAAATCTCGAAAATACCCCCATATTTGCCAAATATTGCATTTGGTCTAACATTCCTGTTTTATTATCATTAAACCACCATGCAGTTCCAAATTGGATTTTTCCCGGAATTTTCCCATCTTGGAAACAACCAATTATTGAAGCTATTGTACTGTTATCACGCGGGTTTAACGAATATAGTATTGTTTTAGGGAGAGAATCCTCTTTTTCTAATATATCAAGCATTGAAACTAATGGCTTTGCAATCAAATTATCATTAATCGCATCATAACCCGTATCCGGACCCAACACGTTAAACATTTTTGTATTAGTATTTCTTAGAGCATTAATATGAAATTGCATTACCCATCCTAATTCTGAATATAGTTGGCCTAAAAATTTCAAAGTATACGTTTTAAATTTGGTTTCTCCTTCTGTAGATACTCCTTTTCCTTGTAATGCCTCAGCAAAATATTCTGCTACTTCATCAATTGTTGTTTCTGCAAACGTCATTACATCAATTGCATGGTCTGAAACTCTTCCTCCAATTGAATGAAAAAACTCAACTCTAGACTTTAATGCTTGAAGAAAATCCTCATAATTATCTATACTTATTCCGGAAGCTTTTTCTAATTTTTCTACATAATCTGTGAATCCTTCTCGATTAATCCCAAGCGCTTTGTCCGGCCGAAATCCAGGTAGTACTTTAACCTGAAAGTCTTTATCCTCTCTTAACTTTAAATGGTATTCTAATGAATCGATTGGATCGTCTGTAGTACATACTACTTTGACGTTAGATTTTTTAATCAAGTCACGTGCCCCAAATCCCTCACTATTTAATAATTCGTTAACCCTCTTCCAAACTTTCGGTGCAGTGTCTTCATCCAATATGTCAAATATATTAAAATAACGTTGTAATTCCAGATGAGTCCAGTTGTACAAAGGGTTACCTATAAGCATTGGTACAGTTTTTGCCCAAGCCATAAATTTTTCATGGTCGCTTCCGTCCCCAGTAATATACTTTTCATTAATACCATTCGCTCTCATTGCACGCCATTTATAATGATCACCATATAACCAAACTTCTGTAATATTTTTAAATGTTTTATTTTCATAGATTTCTTTAGGACTTAAATGACAGTGGTAATCAATAATCGGCAAATTTTTTGCATACTTGTGATAAAGAGTAAAAGCAGTTTCATTCTCCAACAAAAAATTTTCATCCATAAATTCCTTCATTGTCATCACCTTCTATAACTAAAGTCAGTTAAGATATATTCCAACTAAAAGCAATTTATTAACAACGTTGTTATAAATATTATAAACCATTTAACCAAAAATGACAACATAAATTTTTAAATATTGCTTTTTCTCACCTAATTAGTGTAAAATCAATCTATACAGACAAAACCTTATTGTTTATCATTTTTAAAACGTTGTTAATTTAATTTACAAAGCAAGGTGAATATGGACATGGGAGTAACAATTAAGGATATAGCAAACTTGGCCGGCGTCAGCTATTCAACAGTATCTAAGGCATTAAATGACAGTCCTTTAGTTAAGAAAGATACAAAACATAGAATCATTAAAATCGCAAAAGAAATGGGTTATCAACCAAATTTTGCTGCCCAAAAATTAGTTTCGAAAAAAACAAAAATTATTGGATTAATCTGGCCAACAATTGAAAGAATTGCTTTGTCAACACTTGTTTCTAAAATAAGTGAAGAAATTAATAAGGCATCCTACTCAATGATTCTTTCCATCGATCCTTTAGATAAGGCAATGGAAACGTTCAAAGCATTCCAAGTTGATGGGATAATTTTATTTGAAGACAATTCAGAAGTTGACATTAACCCAGGCATAATCCCTTTAGTTTCTTATGGTGTATCAAATAAAAAATCTTATTCAGTTATAGACGCAAATCATGAACAAGCAATTACTGATGCTGTTAATTATTTGTACCAATTGGGGCACAGAAACATTTCATACATTGGGTATATGTCCCCTATTGATTCTCTACAAATGGAAAAATACTACGGATTTCAAAAAGCCATGAACAATTTAGGGCTAAAAGTTGACAAAACAAATGTAATAAATACAGGTGGTCTTGATTGGTATGACGGATTTTTAACAACCAAAAGGGTTTTTGAAAATTATTCCTATCGTCCAACAGCCCTTGTTTCAGGTAGTTATGAAATTTCAATTGGAATTATTCGAGCAGTCAAAGAAAAAAACTTGATTATTCCTAAGGATCTTTCATTAATCAGTTACGATAATTTACCGCAAATGGCAAGTATGGAAATTCCTTTGACTTGTGTTGGTGTACCGATTGATGAACTTGCAAAAAAAATTGCAAAAAAAATTATTGAACTTATTGAGAATGATAAACTGGATTCATCCATAACTAAAATGACACCTAAATTATGTGAAAGAAATTCATGTGCACCTCCAATATTGGATAAATCTCTAAAATAAACAGTGGGTTTCATCCTTAATTTCTAAAGTGCTAATGGTATGGTGTCTTTTTTTTGAGATTTTTGTTATTGAATAGAAATTAAAAAAAGAAAATGCCATATTCATTTTGGATTTTTGTAAAGTTATACTTCCTAATGATTATACTTTAGATATTTTTAGATATATATAATAAAAATTTTTTTATGTTCGCTTTTCTCTCACTGTTAGAAATAAAGCAAAGTACCAAATCATTGTTTTCAATTGATTCATTTAAAATTGGAATCACGGATACATCAATTCCCGTTAATTTATTTCCTGCTGTATAGTGGTATGCATCATCAGGAAAAGTCAATTGATTTTGTTTTACAATTTTCTTTATATCTAAAAAATAGTTTTGATCTTGATTCAAGTTAACAAATAGTTTCTTATCAATCATTAAAACATCTAAGGATTGCCCTGATATTTCCGCTATAATTTTTGGCATGACTACTGATTCGGCTTTGGGTTCACTATCTTCCGATGAATACGGAACAATTTCAATATTCACTCTCGATGTATCCCTTTCATTTTCCTCAACTATTTCACGGTTTAGTTGTTCTGTTAGTTTATTAATTTTTGTTGAATCTTCATAATCAGACAAAATCATTATATTAAGGATAACTTCCTGATGATTGATTACTTTTTGACCTACAATAACGACAGTAGCAACTATAAGTAGTGCACATATAATATGTAATTTATAATATGTCCAAATATAAGATACTTTTTTCCTTGTGCTCATTGGCTCCAAAACATCTCGTAATTTTTTTCTCATATTAACTTCTGAATTCCCTTTCTTTTATATAGATATCGATGACATTAGGAATTTTTACTGCAATAGAAATTTGCTTAATTCTGGAATTTTTTCTCTTATATCACTTGTTATTAGTTTACACATTGCTTCCGCTCCCTCGTATCGAAAATGGGTATTGTCTTGACAACCTTTTGGATAATTTGGATTTTCGCCAACTTTTAACCAAATAAACAATTTTTTACTGTCTTCCGGTCCCAAAAACTCATATAATTTCTTCGATTTAGACCACAGATTAATACAAGGTACTTTTTCTTTTTTTGCAAGTTGACTCATTGCTAATGGATAGTCTCCTAAACTATTTATTATAATTCCATTCTCGTCAAATGTTCGACGATGCATAGGAGTAATCAGAACAGGGATTGCTTTTCTCTTTTTAGCCTCATCAATATAAATTTTCAAATAATTTTGATATGAAAAATAGGGCTCCGTTTTTCGGTGGTCATCTTTTTGATCATTATGCCCAAATTGAATAAACAAATAGTCATTAGCTCCTATTTTCTCTAAAATCTGATCCAGTCTTCCTTCTTCAATAAAACTTTTAGAACTTCTTCCTCCAATAGCGTAATTATGTATTTCAACATTATTTGTAAAAAAATTTTTTAGCAATTGTCCCCATCCTGCACGGGGCTCCTCACCTGGCGGACAGTCAGCAACTGTCGAATCACCTGCAATAAATATTTGAACATGTTCTTTTGTCATCTTGTCTCACACTCTCTTTGAAATATAATAGTTAAAATAATAAAACACGAAAAATTATTAAGAAATTAATGCATTAAAAGCACAACCTAAAAGAAACTGAATAGAAACTGATTTTTATTTATGTAATAAGTCCTCCCTAATTGGATGAAACACATCCAATATTTTTGATTTTTCGAGGGCAACCACACTATGTAATGCATTACTGGGAATAGTTATACTTTCCCCGCTTTGAATAGTTGACTTGACACCATTGATAGTAAATTCCATTTCCCCCTCTATACAGTAGGTCAATTGCTCGTGTACATGAAAATGTTCATTTCCTTTTGCTCCTTTTTCAAAGTGAACTTCCATCATCATCAATTGTTTCCCTACACCAACTATTTTCCTTACAACACCTGGTTCGGCATTTTCCCAAATATCAATTTTACTCATTTAACTTCCTCCATCTTTAACATTTTATGAATTTTACTTAATATTTTCGAAACGTGATTACATGGATCTGACTAAAATCATTAACAGCAATTACTAAAAAAGTATTGCAATCGGATAATTTTTCATTTATAACAAAATTAAAACGATTGGACACGTTAGGACGTTCCAAATTCAACTACCTAAGAGTACTTGTTTTATATTTAACATAGTATTAGTCACATATAAAATCTATAATCATTTCATCACATCTTTACCGAATGTTTATTTAAATTAGCTAGACTTAATGATTATCTATTTATCTTTATCATCTTATCATTAAACATAAGAAAAATTTAATAATGGAGTGGTAGATATGATAAAAATTATTGTTTCTAAAGACGGAGAAGGTGATTTTCTCTCGATTCAAGAAGCTATTGATTCCGTTCGGGTATTATCACTTGAACCAGTTACTATTATGATAAAAGAAGGGGTTTATGAAGAAGTTGTTACAGTACCTGACAATAAACCTAATATCAAAATTATTGGAGACGGAAAGGAAAAAACCATAATTCAAAATAATAGATGTGCAACGATGAAAAATAAGCAGGGAAAAAGTATTGGAACCTTTAAGACCGCAGTTGTTTATGCTTTTGCAGATAATCTTTCATTTGAAAACTTAACGATTCGTAATTGTGCAGGATTTGGGGAATCAATTGGACAAGCTCTTGCACTGTATGTTTCGGGTGATAAATGTATGTTTAATCATATAGCTTTATCAGGTAATCAGGATACATTTTACAGCTCAAGAGGAAGACAGTATTTTATTAATAGCTATATTGAAGGGCACGTTGATTTTATTTTTGGTTCAGGCACGGTTGTATTTGATAATTGCATAATACACAGTTTACGTAAGGGATATATTACAGCAGCCTCAACACCCCAAGACCTCCGATATGGCTTTGTATTTAGGAATTGTAAATTAACAGGAGAAGCTGATCCAGATTCAGTTTATCTAGGAAGACCTTGGCGTCCATATGCCCATACTGCGTTTATAAACACTTGGATGGGTCCACATATAAAATGTGAGGGTTGGGATAACTGGCGTGATCATAAAAATGAGTTTACTTCCAGATATTATGAATACAGGAGCTTTGGACCCGGAGCTCATCATGAACAGAGGGTCCAATGGTCAAAGATGTTATCAGATCAAGAAGCGAAGCAATATAGTTTAGAAAATATTTTTCATCAAGCTAATCATTGGATACCCAATACAACACAAAATGAAAGATTACATCATTAATTATATAAATTTAATATCCGCTCTATACTAATCAACGGAGGTAATATTAATGAAATTATGGGAAGGAACCATACCATTTCTAAATAATAATTTGACAGAAGATAAACCATATCTAGAACCATATCTGTTAAAGAAAAACAATAAACATGCAGCATTCATTATTTGTCCAGGAGGAGGATATACTCATCTTGCAGAGCATGAAGGAAAACCAATAGCAAAATGGTTGAACAAGCTTGGCATTTCTGCATTTGTGTTGTATTACCGAGTATTTCCATATCATCATCCAATTCCATTATTGGACATTCAAAGAGCTATTCGAATCGTTCGCCACAACGCAGAAAAGTGGAATATAGATCCGGATAAAATAGGTGTACTGGGTTTTTCAGCGGGCGGGCATCTGGCTTCTTGTGCTGCTACTCTTTTTGATTTAAATATTATGGAGCCAAAGGATGAAATCGATACAGAAGCCGCCAATCCGAACCTTGCTGTTCTTTGTTATCCTGTTATTTCCTTTACCCAATTTTCCCATCAAGGTTCAATAGATTCATTATTAGGTTCTGATAAAGACGAGGGGACATTACAATTATTATCTACTGAAAGGCAGGTTACCAATCGAACCCCTCCAACTTTTCTTTGGCATACAGCAGATGATGCTGCCGTACCTGTTGAAAATTCGATTTTATTTGCAAAAGCATTAAGTGAAAAATCCATTCCATTTGAATTACATATTTATGAACATGGTCGACATGGTCTTGGTTTAGCAAGTGAAGAACCTGATGTTGCCAATTGGACAAAGACATGCGAGGTATGGCTAAGAAAAAATAAATTTATAATGTAGTGAGATAGGGTGCCTTTTCAAAAAGAATAGTGAAGGCACCCTATTAATATTATTTTATTCAATTGGAGTATATTCAAAATAATCAAAGTCTGCATAGTTACTGCTTTTTTTTCCATTACTGCTTGCATACATACCTATAAATGTACCAACAAAGCCACCCGCTACATCTGTACTTAAAATTCTCCCATTAACATTCGTACATAAAGCTATCCATTCTTCCGGAAATTTTGCGTAATAAAAATTATATGATTGTTCATAGACTTCTATTTTTAAATAAACAGTTTCTCCTTCGAATAGATGACCGGCAAGTATCTGATCAATTCCATTTTCCCTTTTAATTAAACTTAATTTACCTATAGAATATTCAACGCGAAACTGATAATCTTTACTTTGTAATAAAACAACACCAGCGACTTCGAAGTTATTCGACGGTATAAATTCCATTTTTGTTCTTGCAGCAAAATTTACATGTTGTTGCCTCCTTCCAATAAAGCTTGGATTACTTTCCTCCATGATCGTCTCTTCTTTTAAAAACAAACGGAGATAGCCTGGGCGTTCATGCAATGACCAAAAGTTTCCACGAGGAGTCCGAATAAAGTTCCATTGTATTTGAAGTGTAGAAGATTCAAAATGGTCACAAGCTGGTTTTGTTGGCCACTTTGAATCCTTTAAATTTGGTCGCAAACCTTCTAATTCTACAATTCCTTTCCCGGGGTTGATTACTGGCCAACCATCTTCCCATGACATTGGTACTAAGAAGGTTTCCCTTCCCAAATTACGGAAGTAACCACCATAAGGTCTGGAAGCTAAACAGACCATCCACCACTCTCCGTTTTGCGTATTCACTATGTCAGCATGACCAACATTTGTGATTGGATAAGCTTTACCTAAATGCCGATGAGTTAAAATCGGATTTGTTTTTGCACCAATATATGGCCCAGTAATATGTTCACTCCTTGCGATAGTAACGGAATGAGTAAACCCTGTTCCACCTTCAGCAATCATTAAATAGTACATTTCATTAATTTTATATAAATGCGAAGCTTCTTGCGCATAGGCTTTTTTTAAGGCTCCTTCCCACAAACTGTACTTTGGACCGATTAATTTTTTCTTTTCCAAATCAATTTCTTGCAACCATATCTCATTGTGCTTCGGATAATCCTGTCCACGCTGAGGTTTTCTATTACCTGTCACATAAGCCCTACCATCTTCATCAAAAAATAATGAAGGATCAATTCCTGGATAATCATCTAGCCATATTGGATCGGACCATGGACCTTCCGAGTTTTCAGCTGTTACGTAAAAATTTTTTCGTGCCCCACTTGCACTCTCTACAAAAGTTGTAATCATATAGAAGACTCCATTATGATACCGTATTGTAGGAGCGTATATTCCTCTTGAATTTGGGGTCCCATCCAGGTTTAATTGGCTTTCTCTATCAAGAACATATCCAATTTGTCTCCAATTCACTAAATCCCTACTGTGAAAAATTGGAACGCCCGGAAAATACTCAAAGCTCGAAGTTACCAAATAATATTCATTATTAACTCTACAAATTGACGGATCCGGATAAAAGCCAGAAATAATAGGATTTCTAAAAGTGGCCATTTCAAATTCCCCTTTTCTCACCAAAAAATATTGATCATTCCAGTTTTATTGTCAGTTTATTTATTAAATAACAAATGGTAAAGCCATGTAATTGATTTGTCTCCGTTTACTTCATGTCCACCGTTAAAATATTGATAGTCAACAGCATCTCCTACTCCAAAACATGAGTATATTTTTTTTATTTTTTTGACAGCCTCCCTTGTCGCTTTAATAGGAAACAAATGATCATGAATGCCTGCTTCGATAAATAGCGGTCTAGGCACACTTAGTGCAATGATTTCAGGCATCTCCGCATATTGGAGAATTCCGGGTATATAATTATCTAAACAATGATGCCGTCTCATGATACTTGAATAAAATTGATTTGTATACCCTGATATAACTGCTGCCTGGATACGTTTATCAGTTGCCGACAGAAATGCTGTTACTAATCCACCACCTGATATACCCATGCAGCCAATTTTATTCTCATCCACATTTTCTTCAGTTACTAAATAATCTAATAATCTTTTACACTCAAATACCCTTAACCCTGCTAAAGTTTTACCGAATAATAGGAGTTGACTTGCAAATGAGTAGCAAGTGTTATCGCCTTCATTCTCAGGATTACTATCTGTATTATAGCGTCGCTCTCCAAATCCAATTAACTCAGGTGCTGCAACGATAAAGCCCTTATTAACAAGACTAATTGCAAAATCTTTATGTATTCCCTGTATTCCTACCCGTTTTGTACCGTCAGCATTTAAACCTACTAAATCCTTATTTCCATATCCATGGCCATGTATAGCTAATACCAATGGTAATGGTTGTCTTTGCTTATTCTCAGGTATAAGTAAATAAAACTGCATTCTTAAATTTTGAAAAGTGGATATTTCCATACTTATTCGTTTATAACCTTTTTCCTCTACAATTTCCAAAGTTTTGGGTTCAAATGGACAATCGGTTTTAAATATACCTAATGATTGTTGAAATTTGTCTAAAAGTTGGTTTTGCCAATGTTCATCAAATGTTTTTGTGTGGTGCTCTATGGATTCTTTATATAAAGTAGTAAAAACTGAATGATTGCTCCACATATTTTTCTCCTTTAAATTAATTTTTTTGTTGTTCAAACCATATGATCATTTGAATTCCTTCTTATTTGACACTTCTCTTGTTATTCATTCTGTTCCTTTAAAGCTTATTCATTGCCCGTAAATTATCGAAAAATAGTTTTGATTCTCTTATTGGCTTCACATCTATTCCCAATAATTTGTATAGCTGCAAACGAACTAATGTGGCCTGTGTACTTGCATTCATATCACTTTCATACAAACCTAAACTCAAATGTACCGGGTCAGGCATATTAGGATAATATTCATCCTCTTTTACTTGAGCAATATTTGGTGCACTTGGTGAATTATCTATTTCTCTAGAAAAACCTCCATCACTCCTTTTTAATTTTTCTATATTATCTACGGTTATCCCAACAATTTCTTCCATATCTCCACTTGGAATGGTAAAGTTTAAATAGGAAAGGAGATTGATTGGGTTTCGTATGTAACACATATCTTTTGCTTCCTCAGTACGTAAACACTCTAAAATACTTTGATAAATCTTGTTTTCTAATGGTAATGGAATATGATTTCTACGATAAAAAATATGCATTTTAAACGTACCTGAAATTCTTACATATAAACTTCCTTCTCCCCACAAGCCGGTTTTTTGATCCTGAAGGCCATTAAAATAAGAAAGTGCTGTCTGAATATAAGCATCTCTTTTTTCACTTGGCATCTGATCAATATATATACAGGATGAGGAAAGTAAATCACACCCTCTCCAACTATTGACTAAACTTATTGATTTCCATTTTTCAAGATAAGCTTCGGGACTTTTTGTAAATTCAGGTACGTTCAATTCATAAAAATTAACAGGATAAAGTGGTTCACCGCCTAGTTTTTTCAATGCTCCCAATGAATATGAAAAAGCCCTGCTTACCATTACCTCGTCTTTTTGCATTAAAGGATTATCATCAAAAAAATATCCTGTATGTGGATCCTGTTTCTTTTGAAAAAACTCAATTAATTTTTTCCTCATTTTGTCAGGCATTTCCTCAATAAGATTATTTCTTTCCAAAATATTTAGCGCCTGTGCAGTTGATTCAATATCCGGTTTAAAAACGTTGTTATTTAAGGAACTTCTTGCATAAAAAAAGCCACCCGTTTCCGGATCATACTGTCCTGCTAACCAATGAAAAAAACCATCAAATAAAGCTTCCAACTTTTCCAAATCCTGTTTAATTCCCATTACAAGTTCCCCCAATAAAATAAATTTATTATATAAATTAGCCTTTTTATAAATGAATGTTTTATATTTGAATACCAAAATTTTCCTTTTTATCAATCAGATTTATTAAATTATGATATAATTATTTCATTCCGTGAATAATCAATTTGATACATCTTTAGTTCACGATATTTTAGGGCCAGAGGAGCTACATGTTAACAAATAAATAAAATAATTATCCAAATAAATAATTTGAACTATTCAGACTTATTAAAATTGGACCATAATTTCTATACATATTTTGAAATTACTTATAAAATTTACTCCAAAAATGAATGAAAAAATGATACTATATACATAATAATATTCCTTTTTATTTGAAAACTTTAAATAACATTGTTACCATTTTTGTTAACGTTTTCAATAATTAATGGTGAAAAGCAAGGAGTGAGAAACGTTGAGAAAGCCCTTATTATTTTATGAACTTTTTATACCAATTTTTCTCATCGGTATAAGTATCATCGTTGGTTTTTGTATTTATATTTACCATTCTTCATATCAAACAGTTGAAAAAAGTATTCTTGAGGAAAAGCAGAGTTACACGGAACAGATACATTATAATATTGAACAAAAGGTTAGAACTATTGAATATGGTTATTCCTTGTATAGCTCAACATCTAATTTTAAAGATACGTTTACTCGTTCTCTCTCTGAGAAGGATTTTAATATTTATAAAGATATTAATAAACAGATATCTTATGTTGAAATGATTGGTATTGAAGGTAGCAAATATAGTTTAATAAGCTTGTCCCAAAACTGGAGCATTATCCAGGGAACCCTTAAACACCTTTCAGCGGATGAAATAAATAATTATAAAAGTTCCTATATTGCGGACAGTAAGAATAGTCTTTTCTGGGTACCTGCTGATAATGGTATTGAAATGATAATGACATTACCTATTTATGAGCAAGAAAAATTTGCCTTATTAATTTCCGATATACCACGTAGAAGTATTGATAAGATTGTAAACACTGGTAAAAATAATTCAATTGCTATCTATAATAATCAAGATAAACTGCTGTATAGAAATAAGGAGATGAAGGGTGAATTTAATTCTGAAGTTTTAAGTAAAATAAAAAACAAGGCTAAAAACAATATGGAGAAACCAATGATTTTTGATGCAGGAAACGGGGAAAAATACGTTTATTTAATGTCAAATTATAATCATTGGATTTACGTAGTTGAAGTAAAGAAAGATGAAATTACAGCTCTTATTAAAAATACAAGATTAGGAATCATTTTCACTTCTTTATTATTAATCATAGCGGTAGGTAGCATCTCTTACAGAATCTCTGAATCATTCTCAAATCCAATAAAAAAAATTATGGAAAAATTAAGCGACCATGGAATAAAAAATAAAAGAAAGGGGTTAACTAATTTAACTGAATCAATAGATCAAATTGTTGGACAAAATGTTTCGTTAAAAACTACTTTATCTCAGCAAAGACCTTTACTCGAAACGTTATTTGTCTTAAATCTATTTAGAAACCATATTACGCAAAATGAAATTAACCATAGATTAGAACAATTTGGTTACTACTTCAATGAAGAGTATACTTTTTATATAGGTTTAGTTCAAATGGATAAAAGTAATGGGCAGAAAATTAATGATGTTCATTTGCTATTAATGGCAATAAATAATATAATAATGGAAATTATTCCAGCGGATAGAAGATTAATTCCAATTGTTTTAAATGACGAAATGCAAGCAACCGTATTTTCATTTAAAAAAGATAACCTTCATGTGGAAAATGATTTATTAAACTACTATGAGCTAATTCAGGAAGAAGTAAAGAATTTATTAAATATAACAATCAGTGTTGGTATTAGTCCTGCATATAATTCCTTAATGGAAAGTAAAAATGCATTTGATTTAGCAAATGAAGCACTGCATTTCCGGGTAAATACCGGACCAGAATCAATCATTTTCTATAAGGATATAGCACCTATATTAAATGACTCATCAATATCAAAATTACCAATTGATTTGCTTAATGAATTACTGAATGCGATTCGTTCCAAAAATAAAGAAGAAGCCATTCAGAAAGTTGATGTCTTAATAGATAATATATACAAGCTTAATAATAATCCGATTAGCTTGGAAATAACATTAATAAAGTTGATAACTGAACTTATTCAATTAGGACAATTATTAGGCACTGAACCAATGATTTTCATAAACAGTAAAAAAATATACCAAGTTGCAATGGATGGTAATTACTCTGAAAAGATTAAGCAAACATTAATTACCCAACTAATAATACCGATAATTGAAAGCACTGATGATAAGACAGAACGGGATTTCAAATCTATAGCAGATAAGATTATATATATTGTTCAACAAGAATTTGACCAAGATATTTCACTCGAAGTTATTGCTGAGCGCTTACATTATAACCCCAAACATTTAAGCCGAATATTCAAAAAAGAGTATGGTGAAAACTTTGCAGATTATTTAATTAACTATCGGTTAGAAAAAGCTAAAACTTGGCTAAAAGAAACAGATATGACAATCAAAGAAATTGCTGAAAAATTACAATATAACAATCCTCAGAATTTTATACGATTTTTTAAAAAAAAGTTAGGCATTACACCTGGTGAATACAGGAAAAGTTTTCGATATTAGGTCAAAACTCTATATGTACGATTTCATTTTCTTCCAAGGCCTCTTTATTTAAAGAGGCCAATAATCTCTGCTTTAGGATATATGATATATAAAATAAGTGTGTACATAAAAAAGGATTTTACCTCTGAGATCGAATTTTTTAAGTAACTAGTGATTTATATCTCATTTGTGGAAATAGATCCTTTATGAACAGCCTCTAACAGTTTATATTTCATCCTTTTACAGATCCAAGTAATGCCCCTTTTACAAAATACTTTTGAACAAATGGGTAAGCTATAAGCATAGGAACGGTAGCGATAACAATAACAGCCATTTTGATTGTTTGTGCAGGCGGTATAACTTCCACTGAACTGGAATCAGCCTGCATACCACTAGCTACAATTACAATTTGACGTAGCAATACTTGAATTGGCCATTTAGTTGAATCATTAATATAAAGGATTGCATTCATATATGTGTTCCAGTAAGCAACTGCATAGAACAATGATATTGTTGCAATAGACGGTAATGCTAGTGGTAACATTATTTTTAAAAATACTCCAAAGTCAGAGCATCCGTCCATTTTCGCAGATTCCTCCAAACTATCTGGTAATGACTGAAAAAAGTTCCTCATTATAATTAAGTTAAAGGCATTAATTGCCACTGGTAAAATTAAGGACCAGTAAGAATCAATTAATCCAGTAGCTTTTACAACTAAAAATGTAGGTATCATTCCACCACTAAATAACATTGAGAATACAACTAGAAAATTGATTAAACTTCTTCCATATAAATACTTTCTTGATAATGCATACGCCATAAATGCTGTCAAAACCATGCTGACCAGTGTTCCTACTCCAGTAACCCCTATCGACACACCTAATGCTTTAAATATTGTAGGCGTAGATAAAATGTAACGATAGGCATCTAGCGAAAATGTAGTTGGGAATAATATAAATTTTTTAGCCACTACTTCTTGAGTTGAGGCAAAGGAAGTTGCAATTACATTTACAAATGGTAATAAACAAGCCAATGCTACGAGAGTTAATAATATTCCATTAATAATTGGAAAAATCCTACCCTCTTTTTTTAATTTACTCTCTTTTCTCTTCTTCATTATAATTCCTCCCCAAAATATAGATTTAGTTATATATAAATATATTTTTACTTTAACAATTACCGTATGTTACGTATATAATCAGATATCCCCCAATTTCAGAAGCGAACAAATAATCGTTTTTTCCCTATAAAGTGAAAAAAGTTATAAAGGTATCAAAATGAAAAAAACATATCATTAGAGGATACGGCCACTTAATTTACCCATTAAACAAACAATTTGGAAACGTTATCACAAAATGATTATATACATCATTTTTGGTTTTCAGTACGATGGAGACATGGAATGAAATACTTTTTAATGTAAAGGAGGAGAAACATGGAAGGTGCAGTAAAAAAAAATATAGATGATTTATTTCCCGAATTGACTATGAAACAACTAAAGGCATTAAAGAGAAAAAAAATTTGGCTTGGTATTAAAAAGAATAAGATTCTATATTTTATGCTCTTCCCCGGTGTACTTTATTTTATTATTTATAAGTACTTACCAATGGGTGGATTAATCATCGCATTTCAAGATTATCAACCTTATTTAGGAATCTTGGGAAGTCCTTGGGTAGGACTAAAGCATTTTTTCCGTCTTTTTACGGAGCCAACATTTTTTATGTTACTGAAAAACACACTAATCTTTTTTGGAATGAATATATTCATTTTCTTTCCATTACCAATTATTCTATCTTTAATGCTAAATGAGGTTAAAAACAGACATTTTAAATCAGGAATACAAACAATCATTTATATTCCCTACTTTATGTCTTGGGTAATTATTGTTTCAATAACTTATGTATTTTTAAATGTTGACGGTGGTGTGATTAATGAATTTTTAACCTCTATGGGTAAAGAAAAAATTAGTTTTTTAACATCACCCGAATGGACAAGGACAATTTATATCATTCAAGTAATATGGAAAGAACTTGGATGGTCAACTATTATTTATTTAGCAGCTATAACTGCAGTGGATACAGAATTATATGAAGCAGCTGAAATGGATGGTGCAAACCGCTTTAGAAAAATATGGCATATTACATTACCTGCAATTCGTCCTGTTATTATAACACTATTAATTTTGAAAATCGGTCATACTCTTGACCTTGGTTTCGAACATGTATATTTATTACTTAACTCATTAAATCGAAATGTTGCAGAAATTTTCGACACCTATATTTATACTGCTGGTTTAAAGAATGGTCAATTAAGTTTTACAACTGCAATTGGGTTGTTTAAAAGTGTAGTTGGTTTAATATTAGTTATGCTTTCAAATAAATTGGCGAAAAAGTTTGGAGAAGAAGGCGTATATTAGTTTCCAAAGGAGGACTCCCGATGCTGAATTCGGTTGAAAAGATAAATCGTTTTTTAATGAGAATTCTCAATCTAGTTTATCTTAATTTTCTATGGATACTATTTACTTTATTGGGATTAGTTATTTTCGGTATCGGTCCTTCAACCTATGCAATAGTTAGTATATGTAGACAATGGGTTAAGGGAAATGATGATCTATCTGTTTTACCATCTTTCTGGAAATATTACAAAGAGAGTTTTAAAGAATCTGTAATTATTAGTTGGATATATTTATTAGTAGGCTATATCTTGACGATTGATCTCTTATACGTCTCCAATTGGTACTTAAGAGTATTATTTCTGTTAATCGCTTTTGTGTATTTATTATCACTCATTTTTATATATCCAACTATGGCACACTATAATTGGAAAGGAATTTTTCTTAAAATGAAGATGGCATTTTTGTTTGGATTTTCTCAATTACAATATTCACTTGTTTTAATTTTAGTAATAATTATATCATATTTGGTTGCAGTAAGAATATTTCCAGGAATTCTAGCCTTTTTTGGCTTCAGTTTCTTATTCTTTATAATTACTTGGACAGCCAATCAAATATTTACAAGAATGGAAATGATGAATGCCAATTAGGTAGAAGATAATAAAAATATTTAAAGAGAAGGAGAGAAAGTGTTTATGAAAAAATTTGTTTACAAATTACTTAGTATTGGTATTGTCGGCATATTATTACTAGCCGGGTGTAATAATAGTGGTTCACCTACTAAAGAATCTTCAAAGGAGGATGACTCTGATAACAGTTCAGGGACAGCTGAAATTACTTGGTTAAATGTTTTACATACTGCGTCTCCTCCAACAGATACGGTATTAAATGAAATAGAAAAGAAAACAAACACAAAGCTTACGTTTACGTGGATTCCAGATGCATCAAAAGAAGAGCGGTTAAATACTGCCTTAGCTTCAGACAATTTGGCTGATATTGTTACAATTACTATTTTGAATAATTCTTCTGTACGTAGTGCTCTAAAAAATGGTATGTTTTGGAATGTAGAGAGTTATTTAGATGACTATCCAAATTTAAAAGCTATTCCAATGGATATACGTGAATCTGCCTCCATAGATGGTAAACTTTATGGTATTCCATTCCAAAAAAATATTGCACGTAATGGTGTTGTTATTCGGAAAGATTGGCTTGATAAATTAGGACTAGATGTACCAAAAACAACTGATGAATTGATGGAAGTTGCGAAAGCGTTTACGGAAAATGATCCAGATGGTAACGGCAAAAAGGATACCACTGGATTTATGGATAGATCTGACCTAATATATGGGGCTTTCAAAACATTAAGTTCATATTTTGGTACCCCTAATTACTGGATGATAGATAAAAAAGAAAATTTCATACCTGAATTTGAAACAGATGGTTATATTGAAACTATGAAATATATGAAAAAATTATATGACAATGGTTGGATTA
>ENA-UOWJ01000316-UOWJ01000316.1-bioreactor-metagenome-genome-assembly--contig:-NODE-316-length-24925-cov-282.959710_pt1 | contig 24925 bp, 46 predicted proteins | sample MGYA00238156_ERZ761611 | MGnify/ENA primary metagenome ERZ761611 (study PRJEB28900, sample SAMN06268034) | bioreactor metagenome | isolation source: Joint BioEnergy Institute, California, USA...
AATTGATATTTAAAGTACCGTTTACTTGGTATTCAACGGGTTGTGATACATCCAACTCGAAATTAAAGTCATCCCATATGTCATGTCCTTCTGGCAGTTCTGATTTTTTGAATGGGTAGGCGTCAAAAGATACATTAATAATCAGGCGTCCGGCTTTATGATCGTCCTCTATATCTACACCTGTGCACTTAGCCAGCCAGTAATAACCTATATCAAAATCATCATATAAAGGACTATAACCTGGTTTCATTAACCAATTTTTAAGAGCTATTTCATCTACTTTTCGACGTTCATAATTTCTATCATAAACCTCAAAGGTATAAGAGAGAGGTCTGTTTTCATAAATTCTCTCTCCTAAAAGCATAGAAAAATCATAAACGCCATGCATAAATGGGACATCTTCTGTTATAGTTTTTTCTTCTGGTGTGGGAGCAGTCCTTTCTTTTAAACTCATCCCATAATCTTTTGTATGAATCCCAACAAATTTGAAACCTTCTACAATTTCAAAAGGATAACTCAATCTACTCCCACCTTCCTGCTAAAACTGTACGATTACCGCCGTAACGGTCATATTCATTATAAGTACCCCCTACAACAGCGCCGGTATCCAATACAACAACCTGATTTTTACTTAATAGTTGCCTTAACAAATCAACGATTTGTCTATTATCATTTTGCCCAATTGCAATATAATCACCTGATCCGCGACTATTTTCTTTGGCAGCCTCCCTTGCATACTTCATACTTACATCATGTGGAATCACCTGTGCGCCATTAGGTAGATTAACTAACTCACCTCGTCCACCTTCATTCATGATGGCGAAACCGCCTTGCCAATCGTCTGTACCACGTGCAAGGTAAGGGATTTTCCCTATACTTACACCCGGTATTTTGTTAATTAATCCTACAGCCGCATTAATTCCGCCAATTACGTTGTTAACAAACCCTTTAACTTGATTTACAAGTTTTTGGACAGCCCCGGAAATCCCTGAAAACACGCCGGAAACAAAACCGGTCAAACCAGACCACGATCCACGGATGGCATTAAATACTCCTGAAACAGTACTAGAAACACGGTTCATAATTCCAGAAACAATACTAAAGACGGAGTTAAACACGCTTGAAACAACGGAACTAATGCCGCTAATAACAGAACTAATTCCATTGATTGCCGAACCAATGAATGTAACAATGTTTCTAAAAACACCACTAACGACACTAAATACCGTGTTAAATATTCCTGTAACAATATTTATTATTGGTCGAATAACGGCAACAACATTGGCAATTACACCCGCTACAAAAGCAATGATTGGAGCAATAACCGCCATTATGGCATTGATGATTCCACCGATAAAAGCAACGATTGGTGTAATGATAGATATGACGCTTGCTATTACTTCGACAACAACTGTAATAATACTCATGATGATTGGCAATAACGCTTGGACTATCTGCATTACAGCGCTAATAACAGCAATAACAGCCGGTGCAACAGTTTGTACGATATTCATCACTGTCGCGATAATATTAACAATAACTGGCAGTAATGTGCTTATTAACATTGTAACCAATGGCATTAATTGAGCAGCTACTTGGGCGATTACCGTAACGATTTGTGTAATGATTGGCACCAACTGATTAATCAGTGAGATTAAGACTGGCAAGACCATTTGTACAATATTCATAAATGCCATACCGACCTGTACAACGACTGGGATAAGCGTTTGTAAAGCGCTCATAAAGACCGGAATAATCGTTGCAGCAATTTCTCCTAAAGCTGTTCCAATTGTCGATACAACCGGAATAAGCATGGCAGAAACCTGTTGAAATGCACTAACAATTTGTGGTCCAAAGCTTTGGAATAAAACGATAATACCTTTAATAATCGGATTTAGCCCCATAAATATGGAAGCTAACTGAATACCAAACCCACTTCCTACACCGCCAGCTGAGTTAAAACCACTCATAATACTGGAAAAGAATGCGGTAAATACAGGTAAGATTGCTTGAACAATCCCTTTCACCGTTTCTACCACGTTTGAAATCTTTTCCCCTATCGAGCTAAATACAGACATCACATTACTTCTAAATGCTTCATTCGTAGCCATTTGATAGCCAAATACTGCTGCTAATCCTGTGAATGCTGCAATCGCTAAGCCTATAGGACTTATTAAAAAACCTAATACCGACATGACCCCGCTAAATCCTGTAGTTAATGCCCCTACGATTTTTAACGCCGGTCCAATTCCAACAGCAATAGCAGCACCTATTCCAGCTCCCTTAACGATGAGACTTTGAACAGATGGGGAGAGATCGTCGAACCAAGTTTTTAGCTCACTTGCTTTTGTTATAACTTTATTAAAAGCTTCACCAAACTTCACACCTAAATCAGCCGCTTTTTCCTCAACCACTCCCAAACGTTCGTTAAAATCTGCGAGCATGGGTTTTATAGCGGAGAAGAATCCCCCTCCTTTTCCTCCAGCGTCAAGGAAGTTAGCACCTATCCTTCCTACAGAAGCCCATATGTTGGCAATCGCCGCAGTAAATGAAGACTCCCCCATTATCTTTGCCGCACCACCGATATTTTTCTCGATAGCGGCTAAGAACATTTCAGAAGATATTTTCCCCTCGGATGCCATCTTTTTGACATCAGCTGCTGCTACACCAGCTTCATCAGCCAACCATTCATAGACGGGAATACCTCTATCAGCTAATTGGTTAAGGTTATCCGTGTAGGCTACTTGTGAAGTTTGGACTTGGTTAATAATCGAACCCATCTCTGCCATAGATACACCAGCAATCGCTGCAGCGTCTGCCGTAAGAGAAAGATAACGAGTTAATTCTTTACCTGGCATAATACCAGCCGCAACAGCACTTGCGGCAGTTGTAGCAGCCTCATCCATACCAAAAGCAGTACCCTTTACGGATTCAAGTGCTGAATTCATGATCTGTTCAACGCTTTTCGCGTCATGACCTAATCCTTTTAATTTTGCTTGTGCGTTGTCAATGCCTGTTAATCGACTAAACCCCTTAACTAAGGTTACTCCCACCAATGCACTTGTTGCGGCTAATGCAGGTTTTGTAATTTTACTTGTTAATTGGTCACCAAAACTACTAATTTTTTTCCCTGCCTCGCTCACTTTTTTACTTATCTCTTTGGTTCTCTCAGACAAATCATTTAGTGTTTTCGTAGCATTTTGAAATGCTTTTGTAAAACCACTCGAATCTCCGGTTATCTTCGCACTTAGCGTATAATCCGCCATTTATTTTCCTCCCTTCTGTGGAGGTTTCTTTCCGTTTCTTTCATAGATTAAGTTTATCCAAGATTTGCCGTTTGTCTTTTCCATTTCCATGACGATTTTAATAGCGTTCTTGTTGTACTCCTTGTCGGCTTTGTGTTGTTTTTTCGGAAAAAGTTCAATAAATTTTTTTCCTTTTTTCCGCAGTGCGTTATTGACCGCATTCAACACAGCATTACGCAGCCAAGTTTTTTCGTTAATAAATTTCTGTTCATGTCGTTTTCGGATGAACATTTTTTCAGTTTCAGTTAACGATTCATATTCTTTTTTGGACATACCGATTTCAACAACAAAAAAAGCTAGCTCCATTTCGTTCTGAAATGGTTCGGCTAGCTTTGCTATCCTCAAATCGCGCGGAGTGGGGTCATAATTCGGTAGCTCGCTTTCTACGAGTTCTACCGAAACATAAAACCCAAGTCTTCCTGCAGCTTTTCAACCACTGCCAAATTCACTGTTAAAAGACCGTTATTCTCTATTACTTTTTCAAACATTTCGAGTGCTTTCTTTTGTTTTACGGGCTCGTTTGTCTTTTCCTCAACTAAGCCAAATGAAAAAAGCTGTTCCAAAAGATTTAAAGATAAAACACCGTTATTCCTGGATATTTCTCCGATTACACTCGTTTTCGTTACAGCTTCAACGGTTTTCAACTTTTTCATATTAAACTTCAAGGCGTACACAACCCCATCTACTTCAAACATTCAGCATTCTCCTTTCTACTTAAGCACCTGCTGGAGCTTCAGATTCTCCTGGCATTAAACTGCCTTCTTGATTAGATAAATCGACAAGTGGGCCGTTTCCTTCCAAACTAATAGAGTACGTCATTGCGTCATCGAAAGGTGCTTCTAGTGAGTAGTCACTAACAATAGCAAGGCCGCCAAACATAGCCTCTTTCGTTTTTTGATTAATGACTTTTAAACACACGAATTCATCATCTTCAAACGCTTTTCCGAGTGTTTTGTGTGATTCGTCATCTGCAACATACAGTCCGTCATTATCAATGGACCATTCCTTCATGCCTCCAATTTTGGCCTTCCATCCACCTTTAGTATCCTTGGAAGTAACTTCAATCGAATCTTTCGAACGGTTAATGGTTAATCCCTGCTGCCCTGCAACGGCAAGCAGCTTATCTCCTGTTGAATTAAAAATAGCAAGTAAGATATCCTTACCAGCGACAGCCTTTGTTGCGCTCCCTGAAAAATCACAGTATAAATTATCTTCAAAAGCCATTGATATCACTCCTTATATTTTTACTTTATAGCCACTAAAAACAACAAAATCATAGCCAATTACAGCGTGTTTTGTTCCGTCTGCTTCATCTAGTATTTGAGATACACCATTTGGGACTTGTAAAGTTACCTCATAATCACCCGGTAACTCAATATCCTCCGATAAAGCTTCTTCTAATTTGTGTATGGCATTAAATATATTTACAGAACTACCACCTTCTGTAAAAACATGGATAACAGCCTGATAGCGGTCTTTCATCATCGTTTTGCTTTTTTCTGGGGTAGAGCCAATCATCTCCACGTGATAAAAAGGCATAGGAGCATCAGTAGGTACGTTGTCATAACACCGTAACCCAGTATTCGCTTCTACTTTTTCGATAATCGAAACTAATATATCCGTAAATAATAATTTTTTGTACATCTAATCACTCCCTTAGTCTATCTATTAAATCTTGCTTATAAATGGGCCTTTGGGCATCTACGTTCTTTTTTAGGAAGTATTGACCCGGAACATACCCAATCGTTCTACCTCCTCGAACTAATCGATGTCCGTACTCAACATGAGCCGCATAATGTGCTGTATATCCCATCTCATCACCGCGATATCGAGCCGATTTTCTTAATTGTCCACCGCCTTTATAATCGCCAACCGGAGTGCCGCCTTCTTTTTGGGATCTCGTATAAATATCACGAATATTTTTTTCCGCAACTGCTTGGAAATCTGTAGCACTTTTTTTAAGTAGTTTTTTTTCTAACTTTTCGGTTCCAATGAATTCAATTCTCACGGTTTTTCACTTCCATAGCGATTGACAACAACAATTCTCCATCTTGTTGTATCATCCCCTGTAATAGCCGTTATCGTGTGATACATGCCTTCAAACTGCACTTTGTCAGCTTGTTGGAGCTGCTCTTTTGTTGCTCTCGTTAGAATTTTTCTGTTGTTGATGGTGACATTCCGAACATCTAACGCAATTTCTTCATTCGTCCACGACGAGAAACGACCTTCCGACTGTCCAATTTGCACCAATTCATAAATTGGATTGCCTAAAACGTCTGTTCCATTTTCTCGTTTGGCAAACAAAAAGAGAGGTTTGAAAATCATAAGAATCTCAACACCCCTCTATTTACATTCTCCTGTTTTTCTTTTATTTCTAAATATCTTTGAAAATCAGACTCATATTCTTTTAACAGATCATCAACAAAAGAAACACTAAAAGTATCGGCATTTTCGCTTTTGATTCCTTGATGATATTTGCGGTTATGCATGGCGCATACAACTTCAACAGCAATGGATTCCAACTCGACTGGAAACTCTGCTAAGCCTAACCGTAATTTAATCCGGTCGGTTGCTGTTTGAACAAATTCGTTCAATAGATCCACATTTATGTCAGGTATTCTAATTTTTACACGTGTATCAATCGCCATGATTAATCACCGGCTTTCAATGCTTTTTCTGCCTCGACTGCTTCATCTTTACCTTGGACCTTCTCACCGTTTGACAGTAGATACCATCCGCCACCCGTGTGCTTAGGAAATTCGATTACATTTTCTTGTTCTCTGTCACCCTGCCCTATTTGTTCTTGGCCATCAGGCTCACCTACTTTCTTGATGAATACCTGTCTTTTATTGTTATTTACAGTCGATAATTGTTGAATACGCTCTTCTGTAGGTTCATACCCTTCACGGGGATAAGGTTCTCCTGCCTCGTATAAATGTTTATTATCATCTAGATCTTGAAAAGATTTAATAACCTTATAAGACATACTATAACACCCTTTCTTTATACTTCGGGAGCTGGTTCTTGGATTGCAACTTTCACAACACCATCAAGTCGTTCTGCAAATAACTTCACACCTGACAAAGCGATTGTTTCAGCTGTTAAGTTTTGTTTTTGAATATCGTGAGTAACACCGATTAAACCAAGTTCTTCTGTAGTGAAGTCAAAAGCTTTTCCAAGTTCTCCACCACTAATCGTTACATAAGCTAAAACAATGTTTTCTGGTGCTGTAGCGTAAACAGTCCCTTTTGGCACAGAAGAATTAATGATTACTGTATCAACTCCAGCAAAGTTTTGGACGTATTGTAAACCAAATGCAGTTTGAACAGTTAAGTTTCCATCTGCTAAATGGTCTGCAATATCTAATGGATTAACGAATACAACTGTTTGTGCTGCATCATCTTCAAATAATACTTGTACTTGCCCCCACGCTTTAGCAAATGCACCTTGTAAGTTAGTTGCTGTTGCGGAACCTGTTCCAGTTGCCAAGAAATCAAAGAAATCTTTACGAACACCTTTTTGAATTTCTTTTAATAGCAATTCATCAGATTCAATAATCGCTTGATCATAACCATGTTTTTGAATTGACTCTACAGAAGCAGCTTTACGATATTTTTTGAATGTTACTTCAATGGTATCTGCTGGCTCTGTTTTCACTTTGGAAAGTGGAATAATTTCTCCTTCACCAACTTGATCATTAGCAGCCATAGTTACTGAAGATTTATAAGTTTTAATAGTCATGCCGCTTGTTAAAGGCATTTTTCGAGTAACACCTAACGCTTCAATTAATTTTGAAAGGTTAGATCCAAAACGTTCGACAAAATCAATAGATTGAGCTTTCGCAAAATCACCAGTTACTTGTAAATTAGTTTCTGCCATATTTCATTCCTCCTAGTTAAATAAATGTTGGTTTTCCTGAATTAATTTCAAACGCTTCATAGTATCCTTTTCTGCCATTATCTGTTCTTTTGTTAATACCTTGTTATTCATTGTTACTTTCGGCGGTTTCCCAGCAAGCGCCTTTTTTACTCCTTCTTCGACATGTTTATTAAACATTGCAACAAAGCTATTCACTGCGCTCTGTGTGTCCTCTGCTGTGTCTTTTACAACAAAAGAGAGTAAATCATCATCTGCATTGATTCCCTTCTCAGAAAGCATTTTTGACGCTTCTTTGGATAAGGAATAAAAGGCATCTTTACGCTTATATTCCTCTAATTCTTTTTGAAGTTTTTCAAGCTCATATTGCTTTTTCTGTTCCTCGTTCATTTTGGCTAGTTTTTCAGCTTCTTTAACTGCTTTTTCAGCCGCTTTTTTCTCACGTGCAATACGGTCCTTAATCATTTGTTTAACTTCTTCTTCGGTGTAAGTCTTAGGTGGTTGTTTCTCGTCTTTGCTATCATGGTTATCGTGTTGATCTTGTGTGTCTGTATCTCGATTCTCTGTATCGTCAGCATCATCAGCAAAGAACTGTAAGTTTAACGGAAATAATAGCTTATTTTCTTTCATAATTGCTCTCTCCTCACTCTTTATAGTCTTGGTGGACTTTTTACTCATGATTATTCTTTAACGCCTACAATCAAGGAAAAAAGGCAAATTAAAAAGCCCTATTTAACGTCTGTTGGCTAAAGACAATCTGGTAAAATATCATTGAAGGGAGGTGTTTATATGTCAGATTTAAAAAAGCCTGGAACGGATAATCAACCTGCTGGTAAATACATAGAAGTTGGCCCTCGTGGTGGTCAGGTTAATAATCCGCGCATAGTAAAAATTGATCCTGGTGATCGACTACCACCGACTCAAGAAAAAGGTCGAAAATGGAAGAAGCAATAAATCTTTTTTAGGGGGCGTTGTTGCAGCAACGGCTCCTATATTTCCATTCTTCTTCTTGAAAAGCACAAACAAAGCCCAAAAATATTAACCTGCAGCCAGGCTTCGGCGTATTTAGTGCCCGATTCTTCATACTTAGTGATGTAGTGACGTAACATTCTCATCCCCCCCTTTTTTTTCTCTTCAAAAGGCAGATTATTATCTTTTAATACTTGATGAAGAATAACTCCTAACCTATTAACAAGATCTTCATCTTGCTCTTGGAATCCAGCTTCTTTTACTTTATCCGGTATCATTTCTTCACTTCTTTCTGCACATAAAAAGCACCTAACAATGAATTCGTTAAGTGCTTTTACGATACCTTTAAACCTTTTTTATAGGCTTCTCTTGCTTCTTTTAATGTCATTTTATTTGGACCTTGAACGCTATCTTCTGTTTCTCCCGGTCCACTATTATGCCAACCGCAATGATCACAAATATCAAATACCTCAACCTTATTGCCGCACACCGGGCAAGCAATTTCACTTACCATCTTCATCCTCCTCCCTTCCAAATTTTTCTATTTGTTCTAACCAATAAACATAAGCAAGAATTGGTTTGAATAAAGTGGAGATATATCCATCAGGTCTACCTATTGCAAAATCATTTGTACTTTTTCTGTACTTAAATAAATATCCGTCTTTATCTACAAAGCCTTCTACATCATTACTTAGTGGTGCAGCCAATAATTTTCTTGCTATTTCTAAATATTCATCAGAAGTAATATTTCCATATTCACTAATATGATCCTCGATATGCTTTTTAAATTTCTTTTCGTTTGAAAATGTAGAATTTAACCATTCCTCATTATTAATGATATCATTTTCTTCTGCAGAAATCGAATTGTTTTCATTCTCAATCGGTACAACAGTAGTTCTGCAAAACGGATGAAATGGTGGATAATTCACACCAACCTTGGCATCCTTAAAATTAAACTGCTGACCGTTCAAATGTTTGCATATCGGGCTCGTTCTGTGGTCTAAAACAGCAGCAATTTCATAACGTTCAATTCCCGCATCCACAAATGCCTGCTTATTGGCTTGGTTCATAACAAAAGCACTTTCCGTCACAACTAAACGATAAGCGTCATTTGCACCAACACCTAAACGGTTTTGAATGATTTTGGACATTTGCTTGTAATCATCACCACGAATAATGGCGTCTCGAATTTCGTTGTTTAAAGTGTTTATTAGTTTTTCTTTATTGGCCCAAATACGGTCTGAAAAATTTGCTCCGTTGATCCATTTCTGATTAAGTGTCTGTTGTAAGACCCCACTGTTTAAACTAAAAAAAGAAGGTGCGTTGTCTAATCCTTTCATTGTAGACAAGTACCCTCTTTCATATGCTTCCCTCAATAGTTTTTCAAAGCCCTCTTGTTCAAAAGCTCCTAACTCTACCATTTTCATGCGGATGGATAGTTGCAATCCTTCAAGTCTGTTTAACTTATAAATCGATTCACGAACAGGCATTAAGTTTGCATACTGTGGATACTTCTTAGCAAAAGTTTCCATGTCTTTGTAAAGTAAATCTCGTTCAGACTGTGACAGGCTCAATACCAATTGTCGATATTGAATTACGTTATCCGTGCCATATTTTTGATAGTAACTGGCAATATCTTTTTTTATGCTTTCTTCCAGTCTCAAATACTCTTTTCTTAGCTTCTTATCAAGAGCATTATTCTTTTTGTCCTGAGCGTTGTAGAGCTGCTCCATCCGCTTCTCCCAATAGGTTTGAGTAGCCATTATGAATCAACCTCAAAATCGCCGGTTTCATCCATCGTTGGGTAACTATTCATTTCATTTTCTTTTTGAATCCGTTCCAGTTCTTGCTTTGGATTGTCGACAAACGATAAAACAGAAAGCTGCGTTTCTTTGGATACAATTCCTGCTAGTTTACCGGCTGTATCGGCTTCATCAGAAATGTTTCTGGGGATGTTTCGGATAAACGTATAATTCAGATTTCGCCATTCATCTTTCTTAGACGGTTCCATATTTGTTGGCAAATTGAATACCATCTTAAACCGTCTATTCATCCCACTAGCAAACTTTCTTTCTTTCATAGCAGCGAGGTTTTTCATCGGCTGTAGTTTAAATTCGAGTGCAACCCCGGAAGCATTGCCAAACGACTCGTCATTAATATTGGCCACCATGCTAGTTTGATAAATAAGCCGTTCGATTCGGTCGAGTAAATGTTCTTGGTTAGCATCGCCGTTTGGCTTTTCCATAAATTCAACAATCAACTTAGAAACATCATCAGCCCCAAACAAATTAATTATTCGATTATCACGGATATTCTGGATGGTCGTTTCGTCTATTTCAGCGCCTAAAATTTTCATATAAGCGTCTGCAAAATAGTCAACGTCATTTGCTTTTTCTGATATTGCTTTGTCATAAGCGTTAATTAGTGCTTCAACATTTTCAAAGATTGATTGACGCTCTTCATTTTCGATATATTCAATAACCGGGACATCGCCATAATAGTGCGGCTTGTTATCAGACAGAATTAATCCATCTTTTCCTTCTGTTATGGTTATTTCCTCTGTAGCCGTAAATAGTTGCCCTTTTATCCCATCATCTGTGACTTGGTAACGAACAGCAAATAACGGTTTTTCCGCGATTGTGTCATCGTAAACAATAAACATTTCCATTGGGTCACTATAAGTGCAGCAAGTTTCGGATTCCTCATTTTGATATAAAAACTCAAATGCATGTCCATAAATACTTGTCATTTTACTAAGTTCAGCAATATTATCATCCATATCATTCCGATTTAAAAACTCATCCACTCGGTCGTTTACACTTGGGTTATCATGAGATACTTTTATTGGAATTCCAATAAAATAACCATTAAACGTATCTGTAATATATTTGGCAAAGTTTACGACTAGGCGATTGTCAGGTTTGTAATCGGGTTTATCTTGCTGTGATAAAATTGGATGATTGCCAATGTACATATTTTTTAATCTAAGGTATCTTGGTATTTTTGCTTGATGCTGCTCGATAAAATTCTGTACAACCTCGGCAGTAATTTCTTTTTCTCTTGGAAAAATAAAAACAGACATCTACAACCCTCCCCTAAATGTTTTTACTTGAATGGTTTTCCCCATTTTTTCCGCAATTCCTGTCAGTGCATCCGGTGCGTCGTCATGGGCATTTTTACCTTCTTTTTGGTAGGTCGTTAACGCCTGATAAAGTTCTGGCCACTTGTTACGCCAACCTTCAGGGAAATACACATGATCCATTACCCATGTTGCATTGGATAAGATTCTAGCAACCTTGTTTTTACTTTGATGGAACCAATTAACTTTCGTTTTGTTAGATTGATATTTTTCTTTTAGAATCCTTTCCACACTTCTTGCAAACCCTCGACCACCATTATTCGATTCAATCCAAGCTAAATTGACGTTGTTTTCATAAAGTTTCTTGGCAAGAAGAGGTTCGGTCACTTCCATTGGATCCTTCGTGTAGATCACGTCAAAAATATACGCTTCGTTATCAAAAGTCTCTCCATAAATAAACGAAGCCAAGTAGTCAGAGCCCGTATCAGCTGTATCCGTGTACGAACTGATTCGTCTGAAACTTGGCATTTCGTTGGCTTTATAAGCTTTGAAATGGGAGTATAGTTTACCCCTAATATCAATCGGTTCCTGTTGATAATTGGCGCTGGCTATTTCTGGGCTCATGGCACTTGTTTTTTGTTCATATTCCTTTTTGCTCAAAATATCATCACACAACATAGAACCGTCTTCCTGTACAGCTTTCATGTTAATGTGCCTAACTTTATACCCTATCTCTGGAAGCTCTCTCAATGCCCTACCTGCCAAATCATTAGAATGCCATCTGGTCATAATGATGATGATTTTCCCACCTGATTCTAAACGGGAAAGCATGGTATTTGTGAACCAGTTCCAATGCTTTTCAAGTACAGCCGCATTGAATGCCTCTTCTGCGCTTTTTATCAGGTCATCTATGATTAATAGGCTTGCTCCAAACCCTGTAGCCGTCCCCGTAGGGCTTGTGGCTAAATAATTATTATACTGTCCTTCCAAGCTCCATAAATTCATAGCCCCATCGCCTTGTTTGATTCTCGTATTAGGGAAAATGTCACTATAAACTATTTTGTTTTCATGGGCTTTTATCTCCTGAATAGAGTTCCGAACCTGTTTTGAGAAAACAGTGGAAAGCGTTTCGTTATAGGAGCCGGTCATAATCTTTTCAGCCGGATTGATACCAAATATCCATTGAGCTAAATGACTGGCCGTGAACGACTTTCCATGTCTGGGTGGAACGTTAACGACCAAAACATCATCATCGCTGAAATAAAACTCCTGCATGCTGTCACATAGATCAATCAGAAACTTTCTCTCTGGTTTATAAAAATCCGGCGCTAAAGCATTACAAAAATAAAAGAACTCACGTCTAGCAAGTTCTAATTTAGCCTGTAGCTTGATATATTCATTTTTATTCATCCAGATCAGCCAACTTCTTTAATTCATCCACTGAAAGCTCTTGAAATGGATTATTAGAATGATTGACGTTCGCATCCAACTCTTTTCGGTCGCGCCATTTATCCGGGCGTCTGTTTTTCAACCAGAATATCTGAGCCGTTGTATCTGGTTGTACTTCTTTCGTTACTCGTTTCGTTTCTTTCCCATTTTCATACGTAATTTCATCGTATTTATACCCCAATGCACGTTTTAACAAGGCATTCTCAACTTGACGATCTACAACCTCTTTGCCTTTTTTTAAGGCGTTAGTAATGTTGGAATATTTCTTTTTCCAATCGTATAAAGTTTCACGCCTAATCCCAATGTTTTGGGCTATTTGCTCATCTGTAAGCCCGTCTCTTGCCCATCCTTCAATTTTTAACAATCCTTCAGGTGTAAGCCATTCTTGATATTTGCCTTTAGCCATCTACATACACCTCACTCCTTTTTGCTAACTGCTTGAACATAATAAAAAGCACCCCGAAGGATGCTTAGTTTCCACTTTCTCTTTCCCTTGCTAGTTCAACTACATTATTCTGAAACTTTTCTAAGAATTCATCTCTACTAGCAATACCTTTTTCATCTAAGATTTCAGCTAATGTTATAATTGCCGATACTAAAACATCATCAGTATCTAAATTCTTTAGATTTAGATTCAAAAATTCATTTTCCATTCTATCGCCTCCTTACATCTACTTATTTCGACAAAAGGAGGAAAAATCCTATCAATTCACAAAATATTAATATTTATTTTCAAACAAAATAGAGGAGGAAGCTTGTTTTCTTCCTCCCCGTCCTGCCTTCCATTGTAAATGTGATTGTTCAGCCCGTCATTTTTTGCGACTTATCGGACATATCGGACATTTGGTCCACTATACTATTTTTTATTCGTTGTATGTGCCTTGTTGATAACCCCATGTGTCTTGAAATAGCAATCATGCTCATGCCGTCAAGAATACATTCTAATACTGCCCGTTCGCGTTCATCTGTTATTCTGTCTATCCTAGATTGAATATATAAAACCTTTCTTTCTAGCCGTTCTACCCACTTAAATTTCTTTTCACGTCGAACAACTTCCTGAAAGATTGGATCTCCATTTTGACCAGGTGCTTTTGGTAAAGAAGCTTCAATCCCATATTTAGCTGAGAAGTTGCCGTCAACATCTTCCAATAACTTACGCTGTCTTTTTATTTCGTTTATGATCCAGTTATAATCGCGTAGTGTTTCAGCTATTCGTTGTTTATTCATCTTTTTTGCCCTCCTCTGCCTTTTTTATCCGCAACCCAACCATTTGCATTAACACACCTTAAAAATGGGCATAGACCGTCTTTGCTTGCCCAAATACATTTTCTGCAAAACTTATATCTATAAAACTCGGATACCTTCTTTTTCTTCCGCATATTCTCATCCCTTTCAAATATAAAAAGGACACCAAACGACGCGTAAAGCGTTCATTCAGTGTCCTGGGTTCTTCCCTCAGACAAATATTTAATTATTTCTGGTTGATTTTTAGAACCATACTAAATTCGTAACCTTGCACTTCTTATAAAATCTAAGACTTTCCCATCTTTCCAAATGATTTTATCTTCTCCGTATTGGATTGGATCTATCATTATTACCTTTCCATCCTTTACGACATATAAAGAGTTTTCTGTAAGACTAATTTCTGCTACCATTTGTTCTGTATCTATTTTCAAAAGGACCACTCCTCTGTTAAAATAAAATTGTCAGTGCGGGAGTGATCCCGTTTTTTTATTTCAATTTCCCCTGTGCGCCCACTTTAGAACGTCTCTCTTTAGTCCAGCAACCTCGGCTTTTAGCATTTCATTTTCTTCCATTGCCTTTATTGCAGTATTTAGAGCTTCACGCAGCATAGTGTAGTTTTTCGGCGGATAATTGCTTTTAATTACTGATGTTGCAAGTTTATAATCCAACGCTTTCACTCCTTTACCTTTTTTTCGAACTACGAATTAATCTTTCATAAATACCAACCAATGTGTTTTACTTCTTCGATTTCCAAATAACGGTTTATGATCGATAATTTTGAGGATATCTCGCAATTTTATCTGGTCCTCATTCCACTTAAAAATGAGTGTTCCATTTGGTTTTAAAACCCGCATACATTCGTTAAAACCTTTAGATATATCATCTTGCCAAGTATCTTCATTCAGCTTTCCGTACTTCTTGGCCAACCAAGAGTTTTCTCCAGCTTTTATTAAATGCGGTGGGTCAAACACGACTAAATAAAAGCTATTATCTTCAAAAGGCATATTTCTGAAATCCGCAATAATGTCCGGTTTGACTATTAATTTCCTACCATCGCATAACGTTGTTTCTAATTCACGATTGTCCATAAAAATTACATTTTCATTTTCTTTATCAAACCAAAACATTTTGCTACCACAACAAGCGTCTAAAACTTTGGCCAAATTACCATCATCCTTTGTTACATAGTTTTGTTCAATTCTTCGTGATAAAAGTAACCGTAACGTTCACCAAACCTTACACGATATTGCAAATGTGGTTCTTCAATCACCTCGGTAACAACACCCTTTTTATTCTCGAAATCTTTAAGATAATAAAAGCTTTCCGGATCCTCATCTGCTTTTACCTGGTTAATCACGTTTACCGTATCCCCTATTTCAAAAGGGACAACATCCGTTTCAATATCAAAGATTGATAGTTGCTGTAACATAAAATCACCTTCTTAATTTGGGAATATCGTTTCCTCCCAATCTTTTACAATCAAATCCTTTTCTCGTTGAGCATCTCTTATAAAGAGGACACCGGGAGAAACATGTCATTTCCCGGTCCTCTTTAATCATCCACGGCTTACGATCATCAACGATAACAACATTCATCATCCTGTTTTCACGTCCTTAGCTAATTTCAGGAGCGATAATTGACGAAGTGGAAATATCTCTTTGTTTAATGCGTTTATTTCCTCATTCAGCCGTTTTATTTCTTCCAAAGCGCCATGTAATCGATTTTCTAAAGATTGATTAATCTTAATGGCCTGGTCTTTCGTATGGAGGACATATCCAAATCGTTCATCCAACTGATCATATTTCTCTTGCCATTCCGTAACTTGCTTATGTGCATCAATAACTTCTTTCTTTAAATTTTCGATTTCTCTCTCGTATTCTTCTCGTAACTCATCTACCGTTTCTTCAGCTATTGCTTTCCAATCAATGTTATCTGTCTTTATTTGCTCGTTTTTCGGCTCATTCTCGCGTTTTTCTATCTCCGGAATAGTTTTATCTATCTCGTACCCATAATCGTTTAATTTGACTTTATTTGCTTTAATTACTGCTGACATTTTCCCACCCCTTAACATCATTTGTTTTGTTTTTTCGTTTCCTTCCTGCGTTTTTTAACTCGTCCAGTTCAATCCAACCTCCATATTTTTTTACATAGGTTACTAGACTTAATTTGTAAGGATACTTGTGTTCAAATAGTTTTCTCTTAATCTTGAAAGCTTCTGTTTCGACCCCTTTTACATCCACAACTTCGATGGATCCGTCTAAATGATGTACTTCAAAATCCGCAATGTATTCCATTTTTCTGTATGTTTTTCCGTTTTTTTTGAACTTATCTAGAAGTATGTATCTTGGTTGCAAACTAAACGATTTAATTTCCTTATGTTCCAGTAACCATTTCAACCGTTGGTAATACCTAGCTTCAATCTGTGAATCGAATGTATATCCGTCTAGCTCTACTTTCTTGGAGTTATATTTTGTTGCTGTCACGTAACCCCTTCCTTTCACAAAACATCAAGCACGAAAAACCGTATTTATCTCGTTTGATGTCTCCCACAAGATTCCAGCCACGCTCTTTGTGGGAATTTATGTTATTTGTAAAATTTGTTTCTGACATAGCATTAACGATTTTGTAGATTTTTCCGTTTTTTATCCATGCCATTAGTAACCACTCTCTTGTCTTTGATGATTGATATTATTTTTATTGAGATAGGCTTGCTCGACTTGTTCCCATGTGAAGCCGAGCATTTTGCCTAGAATATAAAATTCTTCAAATAAATTAATCCAATCGATAGGATGTACTAGTTTATTAACATTTTCGAAAACTAATAAAAATTGCTGAGTAATATCCGTTTCATCTGATGTTAATTCATCCCATTTAGTTTCCGTTCCGTAAATTACTGGTATGTTCAATTCCAACCCAATCGACAGAATGAAATGCAGGCAATCCACGTATTCTTCAAGAAGTGGGTTGTATGTTTCGAGAATTGCTTCTCCACTTTCTTTGTAATCCACTACCCTTAAATCTTTAGTCACCGGTTCTTGTCTACTACTCCAAAACTTAAAACATCTTGATTCTTGTGCACATTCCGCTAACTCTACTTGAAGAGCAAGGATCTTCTTTGAAAGTCTATCCTCGCCCTCCTTTCTAGGATGTTTCTTTTCAATGTGTTCATCTAATTGCTTTTGCAATTCAAATAGATTTTGTAAGTTCATTCTGTTTCCTCCAGTGCTTTTTTTGTGCAATTGAATCTTGGACACGTTCAGCTTGTTCGATAAGCCATTCAATATCTTCACCGCTTAGATTGTAGTCATACTCATATTTCATGAATTTTTCTTTTATATCTTCCAAGCGTTCTTTATCGGTCATGCTTTTCCCTCCAATGCTAGCAATTGCTGAACTTGGTCTAAATAAGTACCGGTTTCAGTCTCTGTTCGACTCCATATGTTTAGCACTCTGTAAGCAGCATTCAGCTCTCTGTATGCTTCAACTGTTTCTCTATTGTTATCCATCAAATCTAGTAATTCATTTGCGACTTCATCATCAGTTAGTTTTTCATTCCAAAAGATTTTGTTAACTTCAAACAGTAATTTATTTGCATTCATTTTTCTTCCTCCTCCAAAACTTCATCACATCTGTTTTTTATTGATCTAAACTTTTCACCCTCTAAATTAATCATCCATTCAGCTTCGTTCTTTATTTCTTCCAGTGCCTTTTCATATCTTTCCGTTTTTTCCTTCAATAGCTTACATTCTTCGTTTCTTTCAAAAAGGCGGCTATACGTATCAGAATGGCCCCTTTCATGGATCATTGATTTCCATTCCAGCTTTTTTATTTTCTTGTCTTTTTCTCTTAGGTGTCGGTTTTTCTTGGTGATTGTTTCTTTTAGCTCTTTTTCCAAGTCACGAACACGCTTTTGTTCACCCGCTAACTGTTTGTCCATGTCCTCTAAGTCTTGGGCATTTTTTAGGGCTCTTTCAGCTTGGTTGTATAATATTCATCAGAAAATAACAATACCTAAATTATCATCAATATAAAATGAATATACATTATCGTCACAGTCCATTGAAAACTCCTCTAACTCCTTTAAAATTTCTTGGTCAATCTTTGTTTGTTGTGGATCATAGTAAAAAGTTACACCATTAATAAGCTCGAAACTTTTTTCTGGTTCTTGACAATTCTCATACGCAACGATAAGCCAAATAATATCATTTGTACGGATAAACTCCTTTTTGCTCCCGGTTTCAAAAACTTGTTTTCTTTTAATAGCTTCAATACGTTCTTTATCAGTCATGATTTTTCCTCCATTCCTTTAGCACTTCTACAAACATCTGAAACGTTTCCTCTTGCCTTACCGGGTCACTTTTTAGCATGCCTTCAAACATGGCTTTGATAGTCTCTTTCTTACGTTCGTATCGTTCTTGATGTTCTTGCACATCTTTTTCAAACTGTTCCGGACATAACCCGTACTTACTTGACGGGTCAGCCCAATTTCTCTTATTTTTGCCGTAGATGTATTTACTCAATTGGAACCTCCAAAACAAATTTATCCTTTTCCACATTTTCACCGTTCTCGATTAGTGGAAAATACAAACTTCCCGGCTCATTTACGTATTCAAAAAGTTGTACCGTTTTAGTATCGGGAAGTAATAACGCCCTAATCGGTTTTCCTTTGTATGTTCCTTTTACAATCATTCTCCTCCCTCCAACAATTCCGGGTTTTCGTAAATGTCGCCTAATTTTTCAAAGCTTTCTTCGTGTAATCCGTAAAAGTTAAATATTGGAATGTTCCCACAATCTTCGTGTTCTTTATATCCCATGTACTTTTTAACGTCAGCATTTCTAATGTTTCTTAATGCAAAAGAGCAAGTTTCTTGATCGTAGACAACTTCGCCTATTAACTCATTTTCAAACTCATGACCATCAAATAAAAATTGATGTAGTAAGAGAATATCCCCTTCATAAATTTCCTTGAAATTCTTGTCTGTTAAACCGGTAAATTGGCCGACCGATTCGGGATAAACAGGCACCCAAAACTCATTTACTGTATATTCTGAATCGACTTCAATAAAATCTCCTACGATATACGGTGTTTTTCCATACATTACAAGGTGTCCATAAACCCACCCATTTTCATGTTCTAGGTACAAATCGTCCAATTCTTCAATTGACATTTTTGCTTTACCACGAAACTTAATCTCACGCATTTTTATCCCTCCTACCCTCTCCGGATCCGTTCTACAGCCAATAATCTTTTAAGTTCGTAATAATCAAGGTCATATAGATTAATAGCGGCATCACCATCAAAGCCCAGTGCTAGTAGCTCATTGATGATTGACTGTTTTTTCAAATCATTTACCATGTTTACCGATCGATACAAAATCATAATTACGCCTCCTTCCTGTACTTTTTCAAACGTTCCTCAAGCTCTCTTTTCTTTTTTTCGTCAATTTTTTGCTCTTGGCTTTGTTGCTCACTGCTATTAAGCCAATCCGGAACTGGTTCAACACGTTTTTTATTGTTAGTTTGTTTTTTTAATCTTTCCTCCTGTTCCTTTTGAGCGTCAGTAATGGTTTTAATTCCTTTTTGTGCCCAACTGTTCAAAATAGCTCTTGCGTATGGATATTTAGCTCCAGCTTCAGCAGCTTTTTTAAATGCAAGACAAATTACTTCTTCGCTCAACCCGTCATTGTCTATAAAGCTGTTAATCTCTTCAATCTGGATTGGATTAGGTTGTCCATTAAAACAAAGCATGTACTGATTAAAAAAATTTGTTTGCCTATTAGCAGCAGCTATATTAGTTTCGTTTTGTTTTGTTTCGTTTAGTTTATTTAATGCGGAAAGATTGTCGGAAACACTGTCGGAAACATTGTAGGAAAGATTGTCGGAAACACTGTCGGCATTTATTGCCGACACACTATTTTTGTCGGAAGAATTGTCGGCATTTATTTCCTGCAAATTTTCTTTATCGGTTGATTTGTAGGAAAGATTGCGAGCAATAGTTTCTGACAAATCTTCTAATATATAAACTGCTGATTTATTCCCTTTGCGTGATTTAAAATCTATGAATTTCTTTTGTTTCAATTCATTTCTTGCATTAGATATTGTTCTTTCGGAAAGGCCGGTCTTAACGCATAACACCGATACAGCCACCGAGAATTCTCTTTGCCATCCAGCCTTATTGTTTATATGCATCAACGCGTGCCATAAAGCAATTGCTGATGTGCTAAGTGAATTCGTCTCGAGCCGATCATAGAATGCGTTAATCTGTTTTATGTAGTTCATGCTTGTTATGCCCTCCTTCCCTCTTATTTACGGGCACAAATTGCAAATTGCCCTTTTACACTTTTGATGGAATACTCCGGATATCTTCGCATATAATCTAGTACAAGCTTTTTAAAGTGCACTTCATTTTGGGCCTCCTCCCAGATCCATTCCGGGAGGAGAACTTTTGTTGGCGTTTCACTGAACATCATCGAATATTACCTCTGTCTGTTCTGTCTGCTCTGATTCAGCATGTTGTTCAGATGGTTCATTTTCTTCCTGTTCTTCTATATCGATAATGTCATGTTCCGGAGCTTCTAGGAAAACATCATCGTTTGGAGTGATATCTTTGATACTTCGTGCCGTTCCTTCGTCATAAGCAACTTGTTGCTGAATTTCAACGCTAATCGGCAAGTATTTCCACATATGACGAACAACGGTTTTCTTTGCCATTTCCTCATAATCCGTATTCCAAGGGCTAAACTTAGATGATGCAGCTTTTGAACGGCTCTTGCGCTTTTCGATTTCGCTTTTTGGCATAAATTCAAATTGATATCCACCATCTTTAAAATGTGCTACTGCATACGCTCCGATAAACTTTCCTCTATCAGCTTCCATAGTTGGTTTATGAACCAATTTAGGTTCTAAACCTAATTCATACTCAAAATCATCATTTTCATAGACTGCATGAGCATATATGGATTGGATGTGACCTGAACGTCGTGCTAGGTCAATCATGCCTTTATAACCAATGATGAATTGAACCTCTGTGATACCCTTCTTGTTGTTTTTGAACGGTAACAAGTAACATTGTCCTAATAAGCCTGGTTCCAATCCCAATTGTGCTGCTTGCATGACAGCTCCTAGTAAACTAGGAACATCGGCTTTCCTAAGTTCCGGGTTTGTCCTAATTGTGGTCATGGTTAACCGTGTTAAACGATCTACACTCATATGCTTTGGTAATGCTTCGGCCATTGCCGGTGCCATTTGCTTAAGATAATCTTCAATAGTTTTAGGCTTGTTCTTTGCAGGTGCAGCTGCCTTTCCGTTTTTCACTGCCATTTGGTTTTTCATTTGTTCTACTGTTGCCATAATTACATAGCCTCCTGTTCAATTTGTTTAATCTTCAACTGCCTATAAGTAGCTGTTTGGCTGTACTTCTCAGCAATATCGGGAAGTTCTGTTTTAAGTTTCTTGGTATCAATAGAGTTTCGTTCATATGTTTTCAGACTCACTTCAAAGCGTGGTGTGACACCAACTGCTGCTTCACCGATCATCAGTTTCAGTTTGTTTTCGTATTCCTTTTGAAGCGATTGTTTTTCCTTAACTTCCGCTTTGATGGATTCTATTGCTTCAATCAGCGTTTCCGCTTTGTCTGATTCAAGCATGACAATTTCACCGTTATCTGTTGGATACATTTTATTTAACATTTCAGTTGAGGAAGGTGTACCATCTATTTGTGGTGGAATACCTTTCAAAACATGGTTTTCCCAGAAATCTTTTTCAGCTTCAATCATCAATCCAATGAACTCATTGTCACGTTCGACTTCCTTCCATACGAACTTTTGTCCACCGATTAATACTGCAATATATGCTTTTTCGTATCCTAAAACCGCCATATAGTGTTGCAATTGGCAGATATATGCCGGTGGGATTTGGTCACCTTCCCAAGCTTCAAAATTGAATGCATTCGTTGTTTTGCATTCAAGTAATGCTCTTTCTCCAACAACATCACGATCTATATTTGCTATCATGAATTCATGTTCATGATGTTGGAACATTTGATTGCGACGACGAACTTTTTTTCCTGTTCTCCGTGTAAATTCTTCGGCAACAACATTTTCTAGGACGTTTCCCCAATGGATTGCTTCGTTGTCAATTTCTCGCACTTCATCACTGGTTTTTTCGACATATAATTCAAAGGCTGACTTCCATGGGTTAAATCCTAGAATTGCACTGGCATCACTTCCACCAATACCTTTCTTACGATTCCACAGCCACTCTTGTCTACTCATATCAACCGTATTTGCAAGTACTGTAGCCATTTACATGCTCCTTTCAGCGTGCTATAATTAAATCAAATTAATAGTTTTGAAGGTTACTCCTGCACTTGCCGGCAGGAGTTTTATTCTGCGACTTTTTCATCGGCTCCAAGATGTAAAAGAAACTGCTGTAAATCAAAGGAAATATCATCCTTCCGGAAAATATCATCTTCCCATTCCAAATACTCATCACCCGGCATAATCTCATTCCCAAATAAATCAACACCGAACGGTTCATCATTAACCGACTCCGGATAGCCTGTCCGTATAGTCCGGGTAATTCTCGGATCCTGAACGTCGATTGCCATACCATTCACTCCTTAACTACTACAAAATTACCGTTTAATCTTATTAACAATTTTGTTCCGTCATCAAATTTAACAATTCCCCAACCATCTGGGTAAGCTTCTTGAACTGTACCCAAAGAGCCACTAGGGACAATTTCTTGAATGGCTGGAAGCGACATAACTCTATCTCCAGTTTTCATTTTCTTCACTCCTCACATCCACGTCTTTTTGTTTATGCCTGTTCTGCTATACTCTTGAACAACAACGTCATGGCAATGACCTGAATGGTTTTCCACGCCATTCGCATGTATTTCGGTGCGGCTCCCCGGTCACGGATCATGGCACGCTCTCGCTCGGTTGATAAAAGACAACTAGGATGGTTTAAAACCATCAACATGGCCAGAAGATTGAAAAGAAGTTGGAAGGTGTCATTAACCTCCTGACCATGTTGACGGGCTCAAACCCGCCATGGTACAATTTATTTGTTCAGAATTTGTTTACCTGCGATAGTTGTTTGCCGACGACTATCGCTTTTGCTTTTTCTCCTCTTTGGCTTCATCTCTCATTATTCTGTAGGATATTACCATTCCCACGGATACGACAGTCAGTAAATAAATGTCAGCAAAGTCCATATTCATGCCCCCAGTTCTTTCATGATTGTTAGTATTTTTTCACATTCACCTCTGCCAATCAGAACTTTTGGAATGATTTTTTTTGATCTTTTATAAACTCTGAAAGTCCTTGCGTCTATCGGAGTTGCAAATAGAAAATTAATCCAGTGTTCGTTTTCATGGCTAACTTGTAACTGCCACTTAAGATTAAAATCTTCTGCACTATCAATCTCGTTTTTCACAATGTCTGCTGCTTCCTGACCGTAATTTTCTTTAAACTCTGTATAGTTAAATTCCATCAGATCCACCCTTTCGATTTCCAGTATGGTTTCCGTTCTTTGATACACTTTTTTAGGCTTATTCCGTATTCGCTTGCCAATATTGCTTTTAGGTTTGCAATCGCTGTTTCGGCATCTAATAGCTCGTAAATAATTTCTCGGATTCTTTTCTTTTCCTCTTCGGATGTTTCATTCGGAGGTTTCAATAGCGATACTTCCTCGAGTATCTGAATAACTTCTCTGGTTTGTTGAATCGCGAACTCTTCTAACGCCAATCTGTGATGTTCAATCGCTTTGCCTTTTAAAACCGGTGCAGTATATCCTTCCGAGAACTCATAGAGCAATTCCATTGCGTACATTGGACTGTCATATGTAGTCAATGAAGCTTTTGCAATATCCTTTTGCAACTTCCTATGGCCATGTTTTATGTTACTTATCAACTGAGGTGAAACGTTCAAATCCATTGCGATTTGAACTCCCTCAAGTCCTTCCTCCTTTTGCAATGTTTGAAGCGCTGTTTGTGCGTAAACAGATTCTTTTATCAAACTTCTCTCCCCTTTCAATTGCATAGAAGCATTGGTTTTTATATGCACCCTACGGATATAAAATTAAGATAGTTTAACTTTACTCGGTTGATAGCTGCCGTTTTCAATGTTGCGCTTTGCTATCTTTATTAAATGTATTTGGGCGTCACGTTTAACTTTTTCAATCAAAGGGCCTTCAATGAAAATGATTTTGCGATCTTGTTTCATTTGATTCACTCCCTTACGAAACTCTACGTGGAACCCAGTTTTCAATGTAACGAAGAGCCGATTGAAGCTCTTTCCGTTTAACATCTTTGTAACTGGCAACACCGAAACGATCTTTAATTTCGCGGTATAATTCGCGAAATAGCCTAGAACGCTCTTCTGGGATATTCGATAACTCATAAACCTTAGCGGCAACACCTTTTTGTAATCTTCGTTGTTCACCGCTTGTGAGTGTGATTTGTTCATCAACTTTGTTCTCAATTTCGAGAATCTTTTGTTGTTGTAGATTAACTGTTTTTTCAAGTTGATCAGTTTTTTCTGCAGTTTCGGCAGTAAGTTTTAATGATTGAATCAATGCTGTACGATCATCAAGGACTTTTACTTTATTATTTTGGATGTATTCACGCATCCGTTTGAATTCTTGAAGGAATTTAACTTTCATTTTCATTGCTTCTGGAGTCACATAAGCCATTGCTACAAGTGTAAAGGCATCTTCTGTCATGTTAATTTTCCGATATTCACGTCCACGTTCATTTGTGTATGTTGACTCCTCAAAGTTGTGGAGTGAAAATTCTTTTTCACCTGCTTCTTGGAGCTTGGTTATTTGATTTTCAATATCCCGTAATACAATGTCGTGTCGTTTTTCAAAAACTTCTGCAACCGTAAGACTGTCAGTTACCGGTTGATTGTTATGAATGAAAACAAGTTGATTCATTTAGATTGCCTCCTTGTTAGGGTTTTGTGTAGTTTTTGCACTAATACTATCAAAAAAAATTG
>ENA-UOWJ01000326-UOWJ01000326.1-bioreactor-metagenome-genome-assembly--contig:-NODE-326-length-24250-cov-134.685803_pt1 | contig 24250 bp, 18 predicted proteins | sample MGYA00238156_ERZ761611 | MGnify/ENA primary metagenome ERZ761611 (study PRJEB28900, sample SAMN06268034) | bioreactor metagenome | isolation source: Joint BioEnergy Institute, California, USA...
GCCGATGTTGCCAAATCGTGCGTGGAGGGGAGTTAGTTTCTCAGTCGCTGGCGCTTGGAGCTAGACACTAAACTTTCCCCGAGTTTTTTACTTGTTTTTTTATACTTTCTTATCTTTAAAAAAAGACAAGTGGAGGACGGACTCCCTACTGATAAAAATCAGTATGATAAACACCCAAATCAGTTTTTAAGTTTTTCTTCTTCATATAACCGCCTAGCTAAACTCGCCTTGAAAAACATTGGTTTCCCACTTGGAAAACAGAAAAAATGAAAGCAGGGGATTCCGACATTTCATTATATGATTCGGTACTCTCCTTTTAATATCTTATTTTTGGTTTTTTACCATAACCAGTTTATATATTTCTTCGATACTGACCGCCGACTTCGTACAGGGCAGAGGTAATTTGTCCAAGGCTGGCGACTTTTACTGTTTCCATCAATTCTTCAAAAATATTTCCCCCGGATAGAGCCACCTGCTTTAGTTTTCGCAATGCATCTTCCACTTTATCTCGGTTCCGTTCTTTAAACTCCATTAAGTTTTTAATTTGGGTTTCTTTTTCCTCTTTTGTTGCCCGGGCTACTTGAATATTATTTATTTCTTCTTCTTTTGGCGGGTTCGGATTTAAATATGTGTTTACGCCAATAATCGGTAGTTCCCCTGAATGCTTTTTCGTCTCATAATATAGTGATTCATCTTGAATTTTTCCTCGTTGATATTGACTCTCCATCGCACCGAGGACACCACCACGGTCATTAAGTCGTTCAAATTCCTGCAATACTGCTTCTTCGACAAGATCTGTTAATTCTTCAATAATGAATGAACCTTGCAGTGGATTTTCGTTTTTGGTGAGTCCATATTCTTTTGTAATTATCATTTGGATTGCCATTGCCCTACGTACGGACTCTTCTGTCGGCGTTGTAATTGCTTCATCATAGGCGTTTGTATGGAGCGAATTGCAATTGTCATAAATCGCCATTAATGCCTGTAAAGTGGTGCGAATATCATTAAAATCAATCTCTTGAGCATGAAGGGACCGACCGGATGTTTGGACATGATATTTCAATTTTTGACTCCGTTCATTGGCCCCATATTTTTCTTTCATGACAATCGCCCAAATTCTCCTTGCTACACGGCCGATAACACTATATTCCGGATCGAGCCCGTTTGAGAAAAAGAATGACAAGTTTGGAGCAAAGTCATCAATATGCATGCCACGGCTTAAATAATATTCTACATACGTAAAGCCGTTCGCCAAGGTGAAGGCCAATTGGGTGATCGGATTGGCACCGGCCTCGGCTATATGGTAACCGGAAATGGATACCGAGTAATAGTTTCGAATTTGATGATCGATAAAATATTGTTGAATATCCCCCATCATACGTAAGGCAAATTCAGTCGAAAAAATACATGTATTTTGTCCTTGGTCTTCTTTTAAAATATCCGCTTGTACCGTACCCCGAACGGTTGACAATGTGTAGGCTTTAACTTTTTCATATTCTTCTTCGGTTAATGGTCGCCCTAATTCTTTTTCCTTAAGTTCAACTTGCTGTTCAATGGCGGTATTCATGAACATAGCAAGAATAATCGGTGCCGGTCCATTAATGGTCATCGAAACGGATGTTAACGGATGGCATAAGTCAAATCCTTGATACAATTTTTTCATATCATCTAATGTACAAACACTGACGCCGCTCTCGCCAACCTTTCCATAAATGTCAGGGCGATAATCTGGATCCTCACCGTACAATGTAACGGAATCAAACGCCGTACTTAATCGTTTGGCAGGGTCATCTTTTGACAAATAGTGAAAACGCCTATTGGTTCGCTCCGGTGTCCCTTCTCCGGCAAATTGACGTTTTGGGTCTTCTTCTTTCCGCTTAAACGGAAATACTCCAGCTGTAAAAGGAAATGCACCAGGAACATTTTCTTTAAATACCCAACGTAAAATTTCCCCATAATCCTTGTATTTTGGTAAAGAGATTTTCGGAATCCATATACCTGAAAGACTTTTTGTTCTTAATTCAGTTGTTATTTCTTTATCACGCACTTTAGTTACTAGCAGGTCTTTTGCATATTTTTCCTTCGTTTTTTCCCAGTTTTCAATAATTTTTTTCGACGTGTCATTCAACTTGTCAGATATCTCGTTTTTCCAGGATTCTAATGACTCTATGAGCGCCCCTTTTGTTCCATTTTCCTTAGCTACCTCGATGGTGCCTTCAATTTGGAAAAGTTTTCGAGCATATTCAACCTGTTCTTCAACCTTTTTATGATAATTTCTGACCGTATCAGCAATCTCCCGTAAATAATACCGTCTACGATTTGGTATAATAATATCATGTTTTTCAACAACTTCCTTTTTGGAATAGGAGGTTGACCAGTTCAAAGTAAGCGACTCATTAAATTTTTCAATGATCGCCGCAAATAATGCGTTTGTCCCCGGATCGTTGAATTGACTGGCGATGGTTCCATAAACAGGCATTTTTTCGGGCGCTTCATGGAAAAGCTCATGACTGCGTTGATACTGTTTTTGTACTTGCCTTTTTGCATCCTCTGAACCTATTTTCTCAAATTTATTTATGGCAATAAGATCAGCATAGTCAATCATGTCAATCTTTTCTAATTGGGACGGCGCTCCGAACTCACTTGTCATGACATAGAGAGCGACATCGCTGATCGCGCGAATTTCGGCATCCCCTTGGCCAATCCCGCTGGTTTCTACAATGACGAGATCAAATCCGGATGCTTTTATAATTGCTAAAGCATCGCGAATAGCGAGTGACAATTCACTCTTGGAGTCACGGGTAGCCAAAGAACGCATATACACACGCGGCGAAAAAATCGCGTTCATCCGAATGCGGTCACCAAGAAGTGCACCACCGGTTTTTTGTTTCGTTGGATCAACCGATAAGATTGCTAATTTTTTTTCGGGAAATTCATTTAAAAAACGAAGAACTAATTCATCTATTAGGGAACTCTTTCCGGACCCACCCGTACCAGTAATACCAAGAACTGGCACTGCTTTTTCCGCTTCCTTAACCTTTTCTAATATCGTTTCAAGCCCGGAAGCCATCTCAGCAACATTTGTTGCGATACGTTTGTCTGATAAATATTCCGCCAATGTAATCATTTTGGCAATTGCGTAGTGGTGTTGATTTTGTAAATTAACAACTTGATTGGCTACTTCCTCATTGATGGTTGGAAAATCACATTGTTCAAGCATGAGATTAATCATTCCCTGTAATCCGAGAACACGCCCATCTTCCGGTGAAAAAATATGGGCGATTCCATATTCGTGTAATTCTTTTATTTCTTTTGGCAGAATTACACCACCACCACCGCCAAAGATCCGGATTTGTCCAGCACCTTTTTCACGAAGGAGTTCATACATATATTTAAAAAATTCCATGTGTCCACCCTGATAAGAAGAAACCGCAATTCCTTGAACATCTTCTTGGATGGCAGCGTTAACAATTTCCTCAACAGAGCGGTTATGTCCCAGATGGATGACCTCGGCCCCACTCGCCTGAAGAATCCGCCGCATAATATTAATGGTTGCATCATGACCGTCAAATAGACTGGAGGCTGTTACAAAGCGAATCGGATATTTTGCTTGGTAAACCTTTGTCTCCATACCTTCTCCCCCTATTCCCTTGTAATAAAAATATGCTCTTATCTAAACCCGAGTCAAAGAATGCCTTTTGAACTGACAAAAACCCGTGGCAAAATTGCCTTCTAACCCGATTTATACCCGCAACACGAAAAATGTTTTTTATCTTGCATTAAACCGGCATAAATGGATAATCCCTCTTTTTCCCGGTGAAAGTTTGTACCCCTTGGATAAACAATTCAACCTGCATATTTGTATATTCGTCGAGCGTGTATATTTTTTGTAATGCCCACCGACGGAAGCTCCACATTTGCCCTTGAACAAAAATATTATGAGCCAGCAATTTGATTTCTTTTTCCTTTAAAAGTAGCCCGTTGTTTTCACTAAACAATTGAATCAACTGTTCAAACATTGCTACCATTTGTATTTCCTTTTTTAAAACATAGGGTAATGATTCCTTTGTCAATGATTTCACCTCTTGATATAAGACCAAAACCTCATCCTGCATTTCATCAATTACCCGGAAATATGAAGTAATTCCTTCACGGATCGTTTCAATGGTGACTTTTTCCAAATCTAGTGCATCCTGAATTTTCGACTGAACTTCATCATATATTTGATCACAAACTAAATATAAAATATCTTCCTTTGAACGAATGTATTCATAAAGGGTTCCAATACTGAAACCGGCTTTGCGGGCAATCTCCCTTGTCGTCGTACGATGAAATCCCTTCTCCTTAAAAAGAGAGATGGCCCCTTTAACCATTTGCTCCCGGCGAATATTAATCAATCGCTCATCTTTTACGGAAGCGTAGACTTTTTGTTTTTCTGCCAAAGGACCACCTGCTTTCCGTTAAGACTTTCTTAATTAGAGCATCCGGGAAATGACTAAACGCTGAATTTCTTGGGTACCTTCATAAATTTGAGTTATTTTTGCATCACGCATAAATCTTTCCACTGGATATTCTTTTGTATATCCATAACCGCCGAAAACTTGAACAGCTTCGGTCGTTACCTTCATGGCTGTATCTCCGGCAAATAATTTAGCCATGGCAGACGCTTTTCCATAAGGCAGTCCGGCCGATTCCAACCAAGCTGCTTGATATGTTAATAGTCTTGCCGCTTCAATATTTGTTGCCATATCTGCTAATTTAAACGATATCCCTTGATTGGCGATAATCGGTTTCCCAAATTGGACCCGTTCTTTTGCATAACTAACGGCAGCATCTAATGCACCTTGGGCAATACCGACTGCTTGAGCCGCAATCCCGTTTCTTCCTCCATCTAATGTCATCATTGCAATTTTAAAGCCTTGACCTTCTTCACCTAAAACATTTTCTTGCGGCACGATACAATCTTCAAAAATGATTTCCGTTGTCGGGGATGAACGAATACCCATTTTCTTTTCTTTTTTCCCTACTTTAAATCCGGAAAAGTTGCTTTCTACAATAAATGCAGTCGTCCCTTTATGTTTTGACTCAGGGTCCGTGGTGGCAAAAACGACATAAATTTCAGCAACTCCGCCATTGGTAATAAATATTTTCGAACCGTTTAAAACGTAATGATCCCCTTCTTTTCTTGCCATTGTTTTCATCCCGCCTGCATCTGACCCCGAGCCGGATTCCGTCAGACAGTAAGCTCCGATTTTCTTCCCTTGCGCCATCGGTTTTAAATATTTTTGTTTCTGTTCTTCTGTTCCAAATTTAAAAATCGGCCAACCGGCAAGCGATGTATGTGCAGATAATGTAACGCCCGTCGAAGCACAAACCCGGGATAATTCCTCTACCGCAATGGCATAGGCTAAAAAGTCGCTGCCAATACCGCCGTATTCTTCCGGCCATGGAATTCCGGTTAAACCAAGCTCGGCCATTTGATCAAATATTTCCCGATCAAATCGTTCCTCTTCATCCCGTTCACTGGCGGTAGGTGCTACTTCATTGATGGCAAAATCACGGACCATTTTTCGAATCATTTCATGTTCTTCAGATAATGTAAATTGCATAGATATCCCCCTTTTTTTTAAAAACTGATACGATTATGAATGGAAAATTATAAATATTTTGTAATCACGACTTTTTGAATTTCATTTGTTCCTTCGTATATTTGGGTTATTTTTGCATCACGAAAATAGCGCTCCACATCATACTCTTTTATATACCCATAGCCGCCAAAAATTTGGATCGCTTCGGTCGTTACCTCCATTGCCGTATTGGAAGCAAACATTTTCGCCATGGAAGCTTCTTTTGAACAGTTTATTCCTGTCCCTTTCAAGTAGGCAGCTCGATAAACGAGTAATTTCGCCGCTTCAATCTGTGTCGCCATCTCAGCTAATTTAAAACTAATGCCTTGGTTTTCAATAATCGGAACCCCGAATTGCCTCCGCTCTTTTGCATAAGCGTTGGCTTGTAAAAACGCTCCTTCAGCAATACCTAGAGCCTGAGCGGCAATTCCAATTCGACCTGCGTCAAGATTGGCCATGGCAATTTTAAATCCTTCACCTTCTTGGCCGAGTCGTTGACTTTCATGGACACGAAGCTCATCAAACGTAATTTGGACTGTTTTAGAACCATGTAATCCCATCTTTTGCTCATTTTTGCCGATGATAAAACCTGGTGTATTTTTCTCAACAATAAAGGCGGTAATTCCTTTAGAACCGAGGGAGGGATTTGTTTTTGCAAAGACAATATATACATCCGCCTCCCCACCGTTAGTGATAAACATCTTACTACCATTAATCAGATAATGATCGTCAACTTTCACTGCCCTTGTTGCGAGACTACTGGCATCAGAACCAACACCCGATTCGGTAAGGCAAAAGGCACCTAGGTACTTGCCGCTTGCTAATTTTGGGATATATTGTTGCTTTTGTTCTTCTGTACCAAAGTTCAAAATCGGATAGGTGCAGACCGAGGTATGCACTGATAGAATAACTGCAAGTGTCGGACTCACTTTTGCGATTTCATGAATGGTCATAATATAGGAGGTGAAGTCCATTCCGGTACCACTATATTCTATTGGAATCGGGATTCCCATTAGACCAAGTGCTGCCATTTTTTCTATGAGATGTCGTGGAAACTGTCCCGCTTCCATGGTTGAAACAAAGGGAGCAATCTCTTTTTCAGCAAATTCTCGAACCATTCCCTGGAGCAACAATTGTTCCTCGGTAAATTGTATATGCATATATGTTTGCCCCTTTCAGTGTTGTCTTTGAATAAATAGGAAATATTTGTCATTGAATCCTTTTGCTTGTTGAAAAATCCATAATCTCAGTTGATTACTCATTCTCGTGATATCCTTACCGTCTACATCTTCTGGATATCCTTATACTCTCCTCTTACTCGCTAATGATCCAGTATCTATAAACCGCCGCTCACTTGCTTCCCACTTATCCTAACTTGTCGCTTGCATCTTTCTATTTACCCGGTACCAACAATATTCAGCTTACTTTCACTTATATACGTAAAACCCACGACCGGTTTTTCTACCTAGCCAACCGGCACTTACATATTTTCTCAATAATGGACATGGTCTGTATTTATCATCACCCAAGCCTTCAAACAATGTTTCCATTATAAATAGACATGTATCCAGTCCAATCATATCCGCCAATGTCAACGGACCCATCGGATGGTTCATACCAAGTTTCATGACACTATCTATTGCTTCTTTTGACGCGACACCCTCATATAATGCATAAATGGCTTCGTTGATCATCGGGATTAAAATGCGGTTCGAGACAAAACCGGGAAAGTCATTTACCTCAACCGGTTCTTTATTCAAATTTCTTGCAATCGTATAAATTGTATGATAAGTTTCATCACTTGTTGCCAACCCTCGGATAACTTCAACCAGTTTCATCACCGGTACCGGATTCATAAAATGCATACCAATAACTTTTTCCGGCCGACTCGTTACTGATGCGATTTCTGTTATCGGCAATGATGATGTATTTGTAGCTAAAATGGTTTCTTTTGGAGTAATTTCATCCAGTTGTCGGAAAATGCTCTTTTTCGTTTCCATATTTTCTATGGCAGCTTCTATGGCAACATCGCATGTTGATCCATCCTCGAGATTGGTTGATGCACGCATCCGGTTAATGATAGCTGTCTTTTCCTCTTCGGTCATATTACCTTTCGCTACCCGTTTTGTCAGTCTTCCATATATACCTGCCATCCCTTTGTCTACTGCTTCTTGATTGATATCATGTAATACGACTTCATATCCTGCTTGTGCAAATACTTGGGCAATCCCTGAACCCATTTGACCACTACCTACAACCATTACCTTTTCTACTTCCATTTTTTCTGCCTCCCAATGTTAAACGTTTTTATATGAAATCCAATTTGATATTTAATTCAATCATCGTTACCGATTCACTTTCAAAATATGAAACTTCAACTATCGGTATATTCCGACCACGAATGGTGTGCGCCACTGATCTCTGGAGTATTCCAACTATCAGTATCTTTCAAAAATGACTGATTGCTCACTGTTCGTTAAGTTATCGTTTCGGGACTTCAATTAAAATAGCATCCCCTTGACCGCCGCCGGAGCAAATAGCTGCTATTCCAAGACCACCGCCTCTTCTTCTCAATTCATAGGCTAATGTTAAAATAATTCTCGCCCCGCTGGCTCCGATTGGATGTCCTAAAGCAACGGCACCACCATTTACATTCACCTTTTCCAAATCCAATCCGGCAATTTGTGCCGATGCAAGTGTAACCGCTGAAAATGCCTCATTAATTTCAAACAGGTCAATGTCTTCCAAAGTTTTACCGACCTTTTCCAACAATTGATTAATAACGAGACCAGGGGTTTTCGGAAAATCTTTTGCTTCCACCGCTACCGTAGCATTGGCAATAATTTTTGCCAGCGGTTTTTTTCCTTCTTTTTCCGCTTTTTCTTCACTCATTAAAACTAATGCACAAGCACCATCATTAACTCCTGGTGCATTCCCTGCGGTGATCGTTCCATCTTTGTCAAAGGCAGGTTTGAGATTGGCTAATTTTTCTAATGATGTATCTTTCCTTGGTGCTTCATCCGTTGATACAATAATCGGTTGTCCCTTCCTTTGAGCAATTTCGACCGGAACGATTTCTTCTTGAAGCGTTCCAGACTCGATTGCTGCACATGCCCGCTCATGACTGCGTAGTGCCCATTGATCCTGTGCTTCCCTGGTCAGTCCCAATTCCTCGGCTGTACTGTTCCCATATGTTCCCATATGAACACCTGTAAAACTACAGGTAAGACCGTCGTAAATCATTGAGTCAATGAGCTGTCCATGACCCATCCGGTAACCGGTTCTTACTTTTGGTAAAATATACGGTGCATTGGACATCGATTCTATTCCACCGGCAACAATTGTTTCTTTTTCGCCGGCACGAATCAGTAAATCAGCTAAGGCGACACTTCTCATCCCTGAAGCACAAACTTTATTAATCGTCTCTGTACTTGTTTCCCATGGGATATTGGCGTTCCGTGCTGCCTGTCTTGATGGTAATTGACCTTGGCCGCCTTGTAATACCGTACCTAGTAAAACATGGTCCACTTCTTCTGGTTGAACGTTTGCTCTTTCTAGCGCCCCTTTAATGGCTACTCCACCTAATTCCGTTGCAGATAAACTGCTTAAACTACCGTTTAATTTTCCAAATGGCGTTCTTGCCCCTTCTAAAATTACCGTTTTTCCCATAAATATCCCCCTAATGAATATAAGTATCTTAAAAACTATGTAAATTGTTTTATGATTGAACAAATTTCCCTTCTTCTCAGAGATCGCTGAAAAGATGCTACATAATGTTACTAAACACCATATTTATTTTCTTTACTTTTCCTGCTATATATTGCAATACTGGAAGTTTCTCAGCTGCCCCTTTAATTCATTTTCTTTTGTATTTAATACAGTTCCTAGTTCTATTTCCAGACCACTGAAAAGAGGCGATATAATTTTACTAAACACCATATCTAGATGTACTTTTGTAAATAATCAAACTATATGTTGTATATGTGAACTTATTTAAATAGTTTTTTAACGGCCTCGGTCCATTCGCCCCAATTGGGAACGGTTACAAAACCGTGTAAACTACTCCCCATACAAATGATGTATTAAAGGATGAACAATGGCCACTGGGAAACTTTCATACCCAATTATGCTTGCGCAAGAACTGTTCTTGAAACACATTGACTGAACGCTCGCTCGGTAATATGTTTTAAGGTTGAGGGGAAATCTATCCCCTCCATTATCTATTAATTTTAGAAATTTATTCTTTTTCAAGACAAATTTATGAAACTAATTCTTTTCTTTCACCACAAACAGCTTTTTCCAATATTTCAGCCACATCGTATGTTTTTACGGTCTCCTCCACTTCTATTGCCTTCGTTCCGTCTGATAACATTGTTAAGCAATACGGGCAGCCGGAACTGATAATATTCGGATTTACTTTTAACGCTTGTTCGGTTCTGGCAACATTAATCCGATGACCGGTATCTTCTTCCGTCCACATGAGACCACCGCCGGCACCACAGCACATGCCTGTTTCACGGTTTCTTTCCATTTCCACCAATTTCACCCCTTTGATGGCTTTCAAAATTTCCCGCGGCGGATCATACACTTCATTGTAACGACCGAGATAACATGAGTCATGGAAGGTAATCGTTTCATTAACTTCATAAATTGGTTTTAATTTTCCTTTTTTCACGAGATCAAACAAAATTTCGGTATGGTGGTAAACTTCAGCTTTTAAACCAAAGTCCGGATACTCATTTTTAAAAATATTGTATGCGTGCGGGTCAATCGTGATAATTTTCTTTACATCATTTTTCTCAAATTCCTCAATATTTTTTGTTGCCAGTTCTTGGAAGAGAAATTCGTTACCGAGACGACGAGCCGTATCCCCGGAATTTCTTTCTTTATTTCCTAAAATCGCAAATTTCACGCCTGCTTCATTTAGCAATCTGGCAAAGGATAGGGCAATTTTTTGGCTTCGGTTATCATAGGACCCCATGGAACCAACCCAGAATAAGTATTCGAATTCTTCCCCTTTTTTCTTCAGTTCTTTTACCGTTGGGATTTCCACATCATCACGAAGGTCACGCCAATTTTCCCGATCTTTCTTGTTCAAGCCCCACGGATTGCCTTGTTTTTCAATATTTTGAATGGCACGCTGGGCATCAGGTTTCATTTTTCCTTCCGTTAAAACAAGATAACGACGAAGGTCAATAATTTTATCCACATGTTCATTCATAACCGGACATTGATCTTCACAGTTCCGACAAGTTGTACAAGCCCAAATTTCTTCTTCGGTAATAATATCACCGATTAAATTTTTATCATAAATTGATGTTGCTGCCGATTCTTGTGCCCCGAGGCCTCTTGCTTGCAGGGCCAATTGATTGCCTACTGAATTCGAAAATAGGAATCCGGGTACCCAAGGTGTTTTTGATGTGACGGCCGCTCCATAATTGGTCAAATGGTCACGCATCTTTACAATTAAGTCCATCGGCGACAACATTTTCCCCGTACCAGTTGCCGGACACATATTGGTACAGCGCCCGCACTCAACGCATGCATATAGATCCACCAATTGGTATTGGGTGAAATCCGTTATTTTCCCGGCACCAAAGGATTCTTGTGTTTCATCTTCAAAATCAATCGGCCGGAGTTTACCGGGATTATCTAACCGATTTAAGAACACGTTAGCCGGACCTGCAATTAAGTGCGCATGCTTGGATTGCGGTACATAAACTAAGAATGTTAGTAAAACGAGTAAGTGAATCCACCAAGCTATGTAAAATACAACAATACTTGCTGTTTTACCAATCCAAGAAAATCCAGTAGCAATTAATGAAGCTATCGGTTCTGTCCAAGTAGGTTCATGGCCGTGCCAAATTTGCGCCATTCCGTTTCCGACTAAAACGGATATCATCAAACTTCCAATAAATATAAGAACGAGTCCGTTTTTTAGACCGCGTTTCAAACGAACCAGTTTCTCAATATACCGCCGATAAAATGCCCAAACAACCGCAACTAAAATAATGAATGTAACAATTTCTTGGAAGAAGGTGAATCCCGGATACAATGGTCCAAAAGGCAAGTGGACGCCGGGAATTAACCCCTTCGCAATGAAATCGATGGCACCAAATTGGACAAGAATGAATCCATAGAAAAACATGACATGAATGGCACCACTTTTTTTATCTTTCAGCAATTTCTTTTGACCAAATACATAAACCCATATTTTCTGAAAGCGTTCTTTACATTTACGGTCAAATTCTTCTTTTTTCCCTAATTTAATATAGGAGAGTCTTGTTTTTATGAGATAGATAAATAAATATACCCCGTAAGCGATTACAGCAATTGTAGCAATCCAGTTAACCGCTAGCAATGATTGGCTCATTATGTTTCCCCCTTTTTCGTAATCCCAATCCCCATGATGATTTTTTTAAACAACAGTCCTTATTCACTTACTTCTATTATATAATGAATGAGCATTCAGTCAATAATTTTGTTTGTTTTTTTCAAAAATTTTTATACAAGCTTCTACGTTATTAACATGTCTATTCAAGTGGCGCTCGCGAACAAATTGGGAAGTTAATCATGAAGAACTGTCTAATAGGAGGATTCTCAAGGTCAGTTTCGTGCGTTTTTCAGTTAAAACTGTCCAATAGAGTGGCCTCTCGCGGTCAGTTTCGTGCATTCTTTAGTTAGAACTGTCCAATAGAATGGCCTATCGTGGTCAGTTTCGTGCGTTTTTCAGTTAGAACTGTCTAATAGGGCGAGGCTCTCGGACATTTTGGAGCATTTTTCAGTAAGAACTGTCCAATAGAGCGCCTCTCGCGGACATTTTCGTGCATTATTCAATAAGAACTGTCCAATAGAGCGGCTCTCGTGGACATTTTCGTACATTATTCAATAAGAACTGTCCAATAGAGGGCCTATCGCGGACATTTTGGAGCATTTTTCAGTAAGAACTGTCTAATAGAGCGCCTCTCGCGGACATTTTGGAGAGCTTATCAGTTAGAACTGTCCAATAGAATGGCCTATCGTGGTCATTTTGGAGCATTATTCAGTAAGAACTGTCTAATAGAGCGCCTCTCGCGGACATTTTGGAGCATTTTTCAGTAAGAACTGTCCAATAGAATGGCCTCTCTCGGACATTTTCGTACATTATTCAATAAGAACTGTCCAATAGAGGGCCTATCGTGGACATTTTGGAGAGCTTATCAGTAAGAACTGTCCAATAGAATGGCCTATCGTGGTCATTTTCGTGCGTTTTTCAATAAGAACTGTCTAATAGGGCGGGGCTCTCGGACATTTTGGAGCATTTTTCAGTAAGAACTGTCCAATAGAGGGCCACTCACGGACATTTTCGTGCATTATTCAATAAGAACTGTCCAATAGAGCGCCTCTCGTGGACAGTTTCGTACATTATTCAATAAGAACTGTCCAATAGAGGGCCTCTCTCGGACATTTTGGAGAGCTTATCAGTAAGAACTGTCCAATAGAATGGCCTATCGCGGACATTTTGGAGCATTTTTCAGTTAGAACTGTCCAATAGAGCGCTTCTCGTGGACAGTTTCGGGCATTTTTCAGTCAAAACTGTCCAATAGAGCGCTTCTCGCGGTCAGTTCCGTGCATTTTTCAGTTAAAACTGTCCAATAGAGCGCTTCGAGACCACTGAAAAAGTACGAAATAATTTCTCTCAGTACCATATCTAGAAGTGCTTTTGTGATTAACCATACTATGTATTGTAGTCGCAAACTTATTTCGAGTAGTTTTTCAGTGACCCCGAGCGCTTCTCGCGGTCAGTTCCTTGCGTTTTTTAGTCAAAACTAACCAATAGACGGGCTATCCCGGAACAAAATCTGTCCCCAACTAGTAGCAACAAAGCCTACCCAAAGAGTCATTAATTTTCTTCTTTTAGGACATCCCCATAAGAAAAGCGCGAGTCGCGCCCTATTCGCGACGTACAAACGGCATCCCCGCAATGAGAACAGATTTGCTTCCTCGAATAAGCATCGCACGAAGAAAAATGCGTTTTGCATTTTTCGAGGAAAAGAAAACTCAGCGATTGCCGAGCCTTTATACGAGAGCAGAGCCGTTGTTCGCCGAAAAAATATAAAATTTTTTCGGATGCGATGCGATGTATTTCCGCGAAGCTTTCCTTGTGCACTTATGCGTTAGGAAAGTAGAAATTGAAAAATTTATACTTTCTTATTAGCTGAAAAAAGTGAAACCTTATCCGGTTCCACTCCTTTACGTTTTTCGGTATAGACATTTTCGCTACATCACATTTTCTCTGGCGCATGAACACCGATTAGAGTTAAAGCGTTTTTCAACGTTAACTGTACGGCCTTAACTAGTGCTAACCGTGCTTGCGTTTGTTCCATGTTTTCCTGATCCAGTACCTTTACGGCATTGTAAAAACTATGGAAGGTCGATGCTAAGTCATGAATATAATTCGTAACTCGATGTGGTGCCCGCTTTTCCGCAGCCTCAATAATGACTTGCGGGAACTCTCCTAATTTTTTTAGTACATCATATTCCTTTTCTTCAGTAATCAGTGATAAGTCTATGTTATCCGCACTGAACGAGATTCCCAATTCTTCACTTTGACGTAAAATACTGCAAATCCGAGCATGCGCATATTGAACATAATAAACCGGATTTTCATTCGATTGGGATACGGCTAAGTCCAAATCAAAATCAAGATGCGTATCCGAGCTTCTCATGGCAAAAAAGTAACGGGTTGCGTCCAAGCCGACTTCTTCCACAAGCTCCCGCATCGTGACTGCTTTTCCGGTTCTTTTACTCATTTTCATTTTTTCGCCGTTTTTATATAATTGCACCATTTGAATAATTTCTACTTCCAATGCATTACGGTCGAATCCAAGTGCTTCCATGGCTGCTTTCATCCGCGGAATATAGCCATGATGGTCGGCTCCCCAAATATTAATCACTTTAGAAAAGCCTCGTTCAAATTTATCTTTATGGTAAGCAAGGTCAGGGGTAAAATAGGTATAACTTCCGTCCGATTTCCTTAATACACGGTCTTTATCATCGCCCAGTGCCTCGGTTTTCAGCCAAATGGCACCATCCTTTTCGTAAATCTGCCCTTTTTCTTGCAAAGCCTTTAAAGCCTCGTCAATTTTTCCGTTTTTATACAAAGAAGTTTCACTGTACCAAACATCGAATTTCACACGGAAATCTTCCAAGTCCTTTTTCAACTTCTCCATTTCTTTATTCAAAGCATAGGTCCTGAAAAATTCATAACGTTCTTCTTCAGGGGCATGGACAAATTTGTCACCATATTCGTTGGCAAGACTTTTCCCGATTTCAATGATATCTTGACCGTGGTATCCGTCAGCCGGCATTTCCTTTTCTAATCCGAGTGCCTGGAAATAGCGGGCTTCAACGGACAATGCCAAGTTATGGATTTGATTCCCTGCATCATTAATGTAATATTCTCGAGTCACATCGTATCCTGCAGCAGCTAAAATATTGCATAACGAATCACCGACAGCCGCTCCCCGCGCATGCCCGAGATGGAGGTCACCGGTCGGATTAGCCGAAACAAATTCTACTTGAATTTTCTCACCTTTACCAAAATCGGACTTCCCATAATTTTCCCCTTCATGAATAATGGTCGGGATCAATTGCGTTAAATAATGATTGTCCATAAAAAAGTTAATAAATCCGGGACCGGCAATATCAATTTTTTGAACCGATACATTTTCCTTATTCACATGATGGATGATTTCCTCTGCAATCTGCCGCGGAGCTTTTTTGGCAATCCGTGCTAACTGCATGGCAATATTTGTTGAATAATCACCATGTGCCTTTTCCTTTGGTTTTTCAAGAATGATAGCAGGTAATTGGTTTTCTTCGGCTAATCCCGCCCGGAGAACAGCATGTTTGATTTCTTCCTTCAGATTTTGTTGAACCTGCGATACGATGCTCATAATCCTTTTTCCTCCTTAAATGTAAATTGAAGTTGATATGTACCCACTTCAATTTGTTCAATAAAAAAATGATAATTTATGGTCATCTGCCCTTGTTTCAATTCCTCATCCCAATCATATTCAAGGGCTGCCGTACTTGCCTCAACAGTAAACATACCGATATTTGTTTTATAGGAACCTTTCATGATTTCATTTTCTCTGAAAAAGAGTCTCATATTCATAGCCCCTGTTCGTAATATTTGTACCTCAGGGACTTCGCCATCTATATATTTTACAATCGTATGTGTTTTTCCTTTTTCCCAAATTTCATCATAAATAAAATAAGAGGTTCCATCTTTTTTATAATATTGGCCAAATACAATCAATTCAAAATCTTCATGATGACCATCTCTATTAATATGTGTATCCAATGTTATTTTCACTGGTATCCCAGATGTTTTCACATTTCCACATCCTTAACTCGTGCCAACATATCGGTAAATTCTCCTCAACCGTTATTACTTAATAATAATATTTTATCTTTTTTACTGCCTGAATTCAATCTCAAGTATAATTCTGTCAAGTTCTTTGCCCCAATGTACAAATCCTTTGCAGACGGCTCTGTAAATTCCACTCATTTTATTATGGAAGTTTTGGGAAATCAGGTTTAAAGGCTAAAAAGAATTTCCATAATAATAACAGGAAACCATGCAGGATTCTAGTGTTAAAGGGGGATAAATAATTGGAACTGAAAACAAACCTGTATTTCCACAAAATAGTAAAATATATTCATATTTTATTGTTAACTGGTGCATGTTCAGTAATCATCGGGTTCTTTACAATTTTTACAGCCTATATAATTGCTAAGCTTGCAGGTCCTCCACCGATTGAAATCCCCCAGTCTACCATTTATTATGCGGAGGATGGGACCGTTATTGGTGAATCGCATAGCGGACAAAAGCGATATTGGGTAAATCTTAATGATATCTCACCTGACTTAATTAACGCAACATTGGCGATTGAAGATCAACATTTTTATTCCCATATTGGGTTTGACCCAAAGCGGATTGCCGCCGCTTTAATTGCCGATTTCAAAGCAATGGCAAAAGTACAAGGAGCTAGTACCATCTCACAACAGTATGCCCGCAATTTGTTTTTAAGTCATGAAAAAACTTTGGCGCGAAAAATGAAAGAAGCTTTTTATACGATTCGTTTAGAAGCTAATCTATCAAAAAGGGAAATTTTGGAAGGTTATTTAAATACAATTTATTACGGTCATGGGACTTATGGTATTGAGGCTGCTAGTCGTTATTATTTTCATAAAAATGCCAAGGATTTGAATCTGCAGGAAGCTGCCTTGTTGGCCGGAATTCCAAAAGGTCCGAATCACTTTTCACCATTTATTTCCTATGAAAAAGCAAAAGCAAGACAAGAACTTATTTTATCTGAGATGGCAAAACAAAAGTTCATTTCGAATGCAGAAGCACAAAAGGCCAAAAGCGCAAACATTGTTTTTGCCGGAAATCTCAGTGATCAACATAGAGCGACTGCACCGTATTTTCAAGATGTTGTTCATACGCAATTAAAAACGAAAATTGGTTTAGATGAGCGAACCATTGAACTTGGTGGATTAAAAGTGTTCACAACCTTGGATTCGCAACTGCAAAAAGTTGTGGAGGAACAAGTAAAGAAGACCATACCGGAAAATTCATTGATTCAAACGGCGGTCGTCGTGATGGAACCGAAAACTGGCTACGTTCAAGCGCTAATCGGTGGACGTGATTATCAAAAATCCAGCTTCAACCGGGCAACTCAAGCGATGAGGCAACCCGGATCCACAATAAAACCAATTCTTTATTACGTCGCCTTGGAAAGAGGATTTACACCCACATCCATGTTTCGTAGTGAATTAACAACATTTACCTTTGATGATGGCAGAGAAAAATATACACCAGAAAATTTCAATCACAAATATGCTGATGATGACATTACACTTTTGCAAGCACTTGCTTTATCCGATAATGTTTATGCCGTTAAAACACATCTTTTCTTAGGAATGGAAACCTTGGTTGAAACTGCGAAAAAGTTTGGGATAAATTCGGACCTTGATGAGGTTCCTTCATTGGCACTTGGAACATCTAATGTCCGGCTTATTGAAATGGCCAATGCCTACAGCTATTTTGCTAACGGAGGAAAAAGTGTTGAACCGGTGTTTATTACAAAAGTCGTGGATTCTAATGGCAAGGTGATATATGAACATAAAAAAGAAGCACTCCAAGTACTTGATCCAGATATAACATTTGTTATGAACCATATGTTGACTGGGATTTTTGATAAAAAACTGAATGGCTACACAAATGTAACCGGGCAAAGCATTCTTTCAAAAACAACTAAAACCTATGCTGGAAAATCCGGATCCACGAATATGGACAGCTGGATGATCGGTTTTACCCCAAGATTAGTAACCGCTGTCTGGACCGGTTATGATCAAGGAAAATCGATTACTCGAACGGATGAAAGACAATTTGCTAAAAATATTTGGGTTGAAATTATGGAACGTGCTCTGGAGGGAAAGCCCGATCAAATGTTCAAACCGACATCGGGAGTCATCGGGGTAAATATCGATCCGGAAACTGGCCTTCTTGCAACGAAGGATTGTCCAGTAAAGCGGTATACGTATTTTATCAAAGGAACAGAACCGACCGAATATTGTTCGGAACCGAAAGCAAATTCTTCGGATGATGAACAACCGCTGACAAAGGATCTGGAAAAATCACCGTGGTACCGGAAATGGTTTAAGTGGATTGACTGATTTTCCTAATTTCTTTAAACCGGATAAATAGAAAATCATTTATTCCTATTCCGGGCCAGCTGATCATTTTCACTATATTTATTTTTAACGAATCCTAAAGGAATGAAGAACCCCTTACCACTTATTGCTGGCAAGGAGTTCTTCATTAATCCAAACACCCAAGATCCTTTTTCAATTTGTCACTTGAACGTTCCCATAGACCGCCTTCTTGTTGTTTTAGAAAGTCTGCTAACACATGTTTTGATGATTCGTCCATATGATCCACAATAAAATGCCCTTTCATTGATTTATCCATGCGATTCACATGTTCAGGCAATGATTTATAACCACGTCGAATCGAACGGTCGACAATTAATTCACAAGCGGCAACGCCATGATAATACGGCCCCTCTTCATTTCTTTCAATCGTTACCCATACGAGCCAATATGGTTTCCCGTTTGGCACTACCTCTTTCTCTTTAAAAAATTTAATCCCTTTTTCCACTTTACTCTTTGCATGCATGGCACCGATATCAACAAAAGCCGTTTTTTCCTCTATATCGACAAAAACAGGGGTAACATTTTCCAAATTCAAGACACCAGTACCGAATCCTTTATGTCCATCAGTCGGATCATTTTTAATAATATTGAATTGAACGGTTTTCTTTTTTTTATTTTCTTCCATCACAACCCTCCCCTTTCATTTTCACACAATGGATAAAAACAGTAATCTATTTTCTCCGGCTAAACTTCTAATAGTGATTTTAAATTTTAAAAGAATGTACCAGCAAAATCAAGGATTCCATAAAAAATGCTTGGGATGATTTTTTGAAGCACTGGTCCGATCGTTATATTATATAACGGATTGACAATTATCAAGACTAAAAAGATCAACATTCCATACATTTCAAACTGGGACATTTTCGCCCGCGTACTAGGTGAAACAATGTCTTGGATTATTCGATAGCCGTCAAGTGGCGGGAGCGGAAGCAGATTGAAAACAAACAAAACCACATTTAAATACGTAAACCAATAACACAGTTCATAGAGAAACTTTCCACCGGGTCCCGCCAAACCAAAATGCATCGTTAGTACCAAGAGAAGTCCTCCAATCAAAGCAAGCAACAAGTTACTAAACGGACCGGCAATGGAGACAAGAACACCGGCAAGCCTTGGTTTTTTAAAATGGAACCGATTAACTGGAACCGGTTTTGCCCAACCAAACCCGGCAATTAACAACACAATGGTGCCAATCGGGTCCAAATGGACTGCCGGATTTAACGTTAGTCTGCCTTGGTTTTTTGCCGTCGGGTCACCAAATTTATAAGCAACAAAGGCATGGGCATATTCATGCACTGTAAACGCAATAATCAACGTAATGATAATATAGGGCAAAACATTTAGAGGAAAGGCTAAAAAACTCATAAATTCGCTCCTTTTTTTGATCTTTTAAACTTTATTTTACCATCTAATGGCACAGAACACACTTTTTAAACTTTTATGCACATTTTCTTTTCTTGATATACAAGATATAATAAATAGGTAGTATTCACATAGTTGGAGGAATGCAAAATGCCGTATGTTACAGTCAAAATGTTAGAAGGTCGTACAGACGAACAAAAGAAAGCGTTAGTTGAAAAAGTAACCGAAGCTGTCGTAGAAACAACCGGTGCCAGTGTTGATAAAGTTGTTGTCTTTATTGAAGAAATGAAGAAAAATCATTATGCGGTAGCGGGAAAACTTGAAAGTGAAAAATAAATTAGTTCTTTAACGAAACAGGGAGGGACATAGCAAATCGTCCTCCCTGTTTCGTTTATACAAATAGTGCCTGACGTTTATCATCCTGGTGAACAACTTACTCCATTTGTTGGTTATTTACCAATGATTTTAATGATTCGATATATTGAAAGGCTTCATCAATCTCTTCTTTTGTGTACCTTTGTTTGCTTTTCACTTGGCTGATTTTTTTATAAATATCTTCCCGTGGTAGGGCATCAAAATAAAGAACGGTCGAGACCAGCTCTAAAAACCTCGAACTTTTCTTGTTCATATCATTTATACATTCGTCCAATGTCGATGGCAGTTTTTGCTCAAATAACTCAAGAAACTCCCCGCCATTTTTTGTCAGTTGATAACGGTACTGAAAATAACCGCCCTTTTTTTCCTTTACTTCATCAAGAAAGCCCATATTAACGAGTTCTTCCACTTGTAATGTCAATTCCTCTGAATACGGTCCATAAAAGTGAAAATCGAACTTTTCTTGATATGGAAAGGATAGTCTTTTGGCTATGTAAATCATTTTTTGCAATTTCTTGCGCCCGACTACCTCTTTTGCCGTCCGGATGGCATGGAGTATTTTGGCATGTTCAAAAAGCATTCATTTCATCTCCTACAATAGCTTCTACTGTTTTGATTTTTGCTGCAATCAAGAGCGGATATCTATTTTTTATCCATTTATCCCAAGCAATTCCTTAATTTGTCTTTTCTCATTTTTCTTGGTCGATTCATCCTTCAAGAGATCAAGAGGAAAGTATAATTTATGGTCGGTTCTTCGTTTCCCGCTGATTGCTTCAACAATTTCCGATTGTCGGGACAGTTCCCGAATTTCTCCATTCGACATCGATAACTGGATCGGCAGTCTCTCTTCCTCTTCCCCCGGTCTGTAAAAATCATAGGGGAGATCCGAGGAAGAGTCCAGAACTAAATAATATTCAGGATTTATCCCTGCATCTGTAAACAATGTTACCAGTTTCATATACTTTTTATATTCAGTTGCAGGGTCAAATTCGATATATTTGAATAAGTGCCTGTTTAAAAAGCGATAGCATAAGTCTTTCAAAATCGGGTCGTCCTCTTCTTGCCATACATGGAAATAATAAAGAACGACGGATTCATCCAATTCGAGATAATCTTTTAATTTCGGTTTTCCTTCAAACAATGTAACAAAATGTTTCGGTTCGTGTTTGAAATGATAAAATTGCTCATGTAATTCTTTGGCACGGTGAAGAATTTTTTGTAAAATGACTTCACCGGAACGCGAAACCGGGTGAAAATACACTTGCCAATACATTTGATAGCGGCTCATAATATAGTCTTCAACCGCATGCATGCCGCTCTTTTTAAAGACAACTTGATCCTCTTTTGGTCGCATCACCCTAAGGATTCGCTCCATGTCGAAATGACCATAGCTAACACCGGTAAAATAGGCATCTCTTAATAAGTAATCCATTCGATCTGCGTCAATTTGACTGGAAATCAGGCTAATGACCAATTTCTTTTCCGATGTTTTTGCAATCACTTCCGCCACCTTTTTGGGGAAATCTGCCGAAACCAATCTGAGAACTTGATTTACTTCCGTATCCCCCATAATGATCGCCTGGGTAAAATATTCATGATCAAACTGGAAAACTTTCTCAAATGCATGAGAAAACGGACCGTGTCCTAAATCATGTAAAAGAGCTGCACAAAGGGACAAAAGCCGATCGGATTCATCCCACTCCTGCCTCCCCTTAAAAACATCATCAACAATGCGGCGAACAATTTCATACACACCGAGGGAATGGCTGAAACGGCTATGTTCGGCGCCGTGGAAGGTCAGAAATGTTGTCCCGAGCTGCTTGATTCTTCTTAAACGTTGAAATTCCTTTGTCCCGACCAAATCCCAAATGACCCGGTCACGAACATGAATATAGCGATGAACAGGGTCTTTGAACACTTTCTCTTCTCTTAATTTTTCCATTGCATAACTCATATGGAACCCTCTTCCTTTATTTCATGTTTCCATTATATCGACTTTTCGTGCTTGTTTCATCATAACAAAAAAATTTTTTAAAACTGTCGATAAATCGTACTTTCTCACTAAGTTAGATTCACGTCCTTTCTGGAAATTTATATACATAACGTATAAAAAGGGGCTGACGATTAAGCCAACCCCATATCGATATCTGCCTAGATTTTCAATTTTTGTTTTACCTTTTCCATTAATTCATCTTCAGTCAGTGCCGCTACCGGCCGGTTATTAACAAAAGTGAATGTTTTTTTTCGTCCTGGTCCGCAATAAGATTGACATCCAATTTTAATCTCTGCATCAGGATCGAGTTCTTTCAATTTTGGAATCAATGTCTTTAAGTTTACAGCTTGACAATCATCGCAAACCCGAAATTCGTTTGCCATTTTACGTACAGTCCTTTCAATATGATGAATTATATCAGTCAACCACAAGTAAAAATACTAAAAAAGGCCAATTCGTCACTAAATGGTATTGTACAACCAAAACATACATATATCAAGTGAATCAAAACCACATCCTGGTTGTATAAAAAAGTATTAAAAAACTATTATCCTTTTATCTTTTATTGTATAAATTATAAAAATACTGTCCATGATAATAGTAAACCAATCAATAATAAAATTTTGCATAATTGGGAGTTGAGAATGATGAAAGTACGTCAAGATGCATGGACAGAAGAAAATGATTTATTACTAGCTGAAACTGTATTACGACATGTAAGAGAAGGAAGTACACAATTGAATGCTTTCGAAGAGGTAGGTGACAAATTAAATCGGACGAGTGCTGCGTGCGGCTTTCGTTGGAATGCGGTCGTCCGTCATAAATATGAAAAAGCCCTACAACTGGCAAAGAAACAAAGAAAACAAAAGCAAAGATTGTTAGGAAAGGATCACGGTGGCAAGAAAAAATTACTTTACCAGCCGCCAATTCCTACTCCGGAAGAATTGGAATTATCAACTGAAATAGCAACAATTGAAACGGGTGTAATGGATCAGCCTGTTGAAGCAGGAATGGCAGAAAATCAAGTGCCTGTATCAACTGCAAGTACATCTGTCCATCCGCAAAACTTAACGATGGATATGGTCATTCGCTTTTTACAAAACTTGAACAATTCCAATCTACAAGCAAGTATTTATAAAAATGAGAATGAAAGTTTGAAACGAGAGATCGCTGATTTACGCAAACAAAACCAGGAATTAGAAGAAAAGGTCAAAGAGTTGGAAGAAAACTCAACAACAATGCAGGAAGACTATGAAACATTAGTAAAAATTATGAACCGAGCCCGTAAACTGGTGCTGTTTGAAGAAGAGGAGAAACCATCAACTACCTTTAAGATGGATCGAAATGGAAATTTGGAAAAGGTTGCTGAATAAGATGGCCTTGGCAACAACAGAAAACATATCATAGGAAAGGCTTGCTCATTTTCAGCAAGCCTTTCGTATTTCTTGGCTAATAGGGAAGTATAAGTGCATAAGAAAAGCTTCGCGGGAATACACCTGAGCCGAAAAAATTTTATATTTTTTTCGGTGAACGAGAGAGACTTGAGACCACTGAAAAAGTGCAAAATAATTTCCCTTGCCACCATGTCTAGGAGTGATTTTGTGACTTACCATACTATATATTGTGTTCGTGAACTTATTTCAAGTAGTTTTCCAGTGACCCCGAGAGACTTCGGAAGCATGACCTCGCAAGCGAAAATATTTTTTCGCTGAACGACGGCACTTTGGTTGCCTAAAGGCTCGGATGCCCAAGTTTTCTTTAGGTCTATACATGATTGACTAATCAACCGATTCCTTTTATCCCTTTCAATTTTCAAAATGTACATGGTTAACCAAAAAACCGTTTTCCACCAAGCCGTATACCATTTGCTCTTAGAAATGAAGCATTCTTTCATCATCTCGGACTTATGGCAACCATTTCTCATTTCGTTCAACTACTCTTTTATAATAATGCTCATATAAGCCACTTTCTTCAGCGGTTAATTGGCTCGTGTAAAATTTCCCACCGCTCACTTTCTTCAATACTTGAAGAAAGCGTAGCATACATTGTTCAATCGTAATGTCTATTCCTAGTAATTCGGATAAGGAAGCCATTACTTCCGGTGTAATTTGCGGATATGCAAATT
>ENA-UOWJ01000356-UOWJ01000356.1-bioreactor-metagenome-genome-assembly--contig:-NODE-356-length-21800-cov-102.181007_pt1 | contig 21800 bp, 20 predicted proteins | sample MGYA00238156_ERZ761611 | MGnify/ENA primary metagenome ERZ761611 (study PRJEB28900, sample SAMN06268034) | bioreactor metagenome | isolation source: Joint BioEnergy Institute, California, USA...
GAATCAGCCGATCAGGCGCTCCGAAATAAAACGGTGCTGATTTGTGACGATGACAACCGGAACATTTATGCACTGAAAAAGGCGCTGTCGAAAGAAGGCATGAAAGTGCTTGTGTCGCAAAACGGTTTCGAATGCCTGGATATGCTGGACCTTCACAAAGAGGTCGACATCGTCCTCATGGATATTATGATGCCGGGCATGGACGGTTATGAAACGATGCAAAGAATTCGGAAGAACGATGCATTTGCGGATTTGCCCATTATCGCTCTGACAGCAAAAGCGATGAAAGGCGACCGGCAAAAGTGTCTGGATGCCGGCGCAACAGATTACATCAGCAAACCGCTGAAGATGGACCAGCTGTTATCTGTCATGCGGGTATGGCTGCCGCTAGAATAAAGGCAGGCTGAGGGAAGGAAGCCCGTGAAAAAGCGGAGAGAGGGGTACGGGGTGAAGGAAGGCTGTACATTTTGCTTGCTTTCTTCACGCAGGGAAGTCCGAAAAAAATTCGTTACAGGAATTTCTTTGTAAAAAAGGCCGCAAATTTAGCCCGCTATCTTCACATAGGCATGCTCCAAGTAAAGGAAGCACGGGAAATTTTGTTGCTTTTTAGCGGCCGTTGCGGAATGAATGCCATTTCCGCAATTTCAACAAGCCCAAACTTTAGAATGATGGAGTGCAAAAAGCGTGAAAAAAAACCAACTAACGGATGAGGACATCAGGAAGCTCGAACTGGATATGCTGCTATTTGCCATTTACCGGATATCTGGCTACGACTTCCGCCAGTATGCCCGTTCTTCCATTGAAAGACGGGTTACGCACCGGATGCGGCTCGAAAATCTCCCGAGCATCAGCGCACTGATCGAAAGGGTGATCCATGAACCCGAATTCCTTGAAGTGCTGTTAAATGATTTGTCCATTCAAGTGACAGAAATGTTCCGGGATCCGGACTTTTTTGTCGCCTTTCGCGAAAAAGTCGTCCCGGAATTAAGGCAGTACCCGGAAATCCGGATCTGGCATGCAGGCTGCTCCTCGGGTGAAGAAGCCTATTCGATGGCCATTCTATTGGACGAAGAGGGGCTGCGAGAAAAAACGAGAATTTATGCAACCGATATGAATGAACGAGTGTTGCGCCAGGCGGAAAGCGGCGCCTTTTCGCTTCATAAAATGCAGACGTATACGAAAAATTATTTCCAAGCAGGTGGGAAACGCGAATTTTCCTATTATTACACGGCCGATGCCCAGCATGCCTATTTCAATAAGAGCCTTGCGGAAAATATCGTATTTGCCCAGCACAATCTTGTCACGGACGGTTCGTTTAATGAGTTCCATGCGATTATTTGCCGGAACGTTATGATCTATTTTGACCAAAACCTTCAGAAAAAAGTTTTGCGATTATTTGATGAAAGTTTAACGAACCGGGGATTTTTAGGGCTCGGCCATAAAGAAACCGTGCGGACGATTGATACGGAAGGAAAGTATGAGGTTTTTGACAGAGAAGAAAAAATTTACCGAAAAAAAGCATAACCATTTAAAAAACGGCGAGACACTGCGATCTCGCCGTTTTTTACTGTATTTTCACCGGACAACCCCTATATCCCGCTTAGTAAGCCCTAGCACTTATTTTGCCTGCACGAGCACAACACACATATCATCCGGCTGTTGTTCCTGTAGTTCTTTGGCAAGGACGGTATCCAAGGGGGAAGTGGCCTTTTCCGGAGACCAGACGGATGAAGCAAGCTGCTGCAGGATTTTCAAGCCGTCGTGGCTGTCCGAATCGAGTGCTTCCATTACGCCATCTGTAAATAAAAGGAGCTGCAGGCTCTCATGGTAACGGAGCACCTGCTTTTCCACTTTCAATTGCGGGAAGAAGCCGACAGCACATCCGCCTTCCGAAAGCGGCACGACTTCCTTTTCATCCACGAGGGCAAAAGCGGGCGGGTGGCCGGCATTCACATATTCGATCGTTTTGCTGGCACAGTCGAGCACAAGGTAGATGGCTGTAAAATAATGCTGCAACCCGCCATTTTTATTCAGGTAAAGCATCAGTTCGTTTAATTTCTGCATCACCGTTTCAGGGTCTGCCTTGCTTTGCATTAAATCCCTTAATTTGGAAGAAATAAACATGCAGACGAGCGATGCCGAAATGCCGTGCCCCATCACATCGAGCAGCATGAGGCTGTAACGGTGATCATCCATTTTATACCAGTAATAAAGATCACCGGCCAGTTGATGAGCCGGTTTGTACGAAGATGTAATGGAAAGACAGTTTTCTTTTATCGGTTCGCTCAAAAGTGTGCGCTGAACCTGCATTGCAAGATCGAGCTCGTCTTTTAAATGCCTTTCCTGTTCCGCATGCCAGTCTTTCTCTTCTTTCAGGCGCAGTGCTACTTTAAGGCGGGCGATCAGCTCGACTTTGTTGATCGGCTTAGTAATATAATCGATTCCCCCGGCGTTCAGTGCTTCCGCCAGCTTCCGGGCATCATCAAGCGCAGTCAGGAAAATGACGGGAATATCACGAAAACGCTGTGACTGCTGCAGCATCCGGTACGCTTCAATACCATCGATTTCGGGCATCATAATATCCATCAAAATGCAGTCGGCAGGCGGTTTTGGCGCGTGTTCCTCACCAAGATGCAAATAAGCGAATAATCCTTTAGCCGAAGTGAAAGATACATACTGATTATATCCGGCATTTTTTAAAGTTTTTTCTATGACAAATAAATTTACTTTATGGTCATCTACAATTAAAATGGTCATGAAGTCTACCCCTTATGTAAAAAGTCCATTTCCCGCAAACTGCTCAATTTTCATTATACCGGGAAAGCCGGGTGGTGAAAAATGAAACAGCTCTGCCGTTACGGTATAATAAAAAGAAGACACAGAAACTGGAGGGTTTAACCATGCAAGAATTGCAATCAATGGAAGATTTTAAAAACTTGAAAGAAAACGGGACACACATTTTTTTGTTCTCAGCGGACTGGTGTCCAGACTGCCGCTTCTTAGACCCGTTTATGCCGGAAATTGAAAAAGCATACAGCGATTATACTTTTGTCCATGTTGACCGCGATAAATTTTTGGATTTATGTGCGGATCTTGATGTATACGGGATCCCGAGTTTTGTCGCATTCCGGGACGGCAAGGAAATCGGCCGTTTCGTCAGCAAAGACCGGAAAACAAAAGAAGAAGTCGAAAAATTTATCGAAAGCCTTGCCTGAATCATAGATGATCAAGCCGCATTGAACGCGGCACCATCCGAATGCATACGCATATTTTCAGGAAAGACAAAAAGCAGGCCGAAATCCCCCTCTTTGCGGACGGGGGATTTTTCCTAAGCTGGGGGATAAAGGAGGTGCCAACCGGAAAATGGATACGAAACAATTAAGACGGGAGCTGGAAAAAAGGCTGGAGAAAAAAGGACGGATTTTTTCCTATGACCGTGAAAAAGATGTACTTCGGGTCGAAAATGAAGACACACACCAGGGACTCAATATTTCCCTGCCGGAGATTGCCGCCAAATGGGCTACCCAAAAAGAAGAAGCGATTAAAGAAGTTGTCTATTATGCGGAAGCAGCGCTCGGTGTAATGGGGAAAAACCATTCGCTTAATGGCCGGGAAAAAAGTATTTTTCCTGTGATCCGGTCCACTTCTTTTCCAGAAGAAGCTCCAGGAGGCATCCCGTTTTTAACCGATGCGCACACGGCCGAGACGCGCATTTATTACGCGCTTGATCTGGGGAATACGTACCGGTTGATCGATCTTCAAATGCTGGAGCGGGAAGAGTGGAGCCCGGAACAAATTCGGGAAACGGCGCGGTTTAATTTACGGTCGCTTTCCACGAAAATGAAAAAAGACACTGTCGCAGGGAATGATTTTTATTTCTTGAACACGAATGATGGCTATGATGCAAGCCGGATTTTAAATGAAAAGTTATTGCAGGAAATGTCCGAGAAAACGGAAGGGGAAATGGTTCTTGCTGTTCCCCATCAGGATGTTTTAATTATAGGTGACATCCGCAATGAAACAGGTTATGATATAATCGCGCAAATGGCGATGAATTTTTTTGCAAACGGCCATGTGCCGATTACTGCCCTCTCATTTTTATATCAGGACGGCGAATTGGAGCCGGTCTTTATTTTGGGCAAAAACCGGAAGTCTTGAAAGGAGTACGTTTCGTTTATGAATGTTTTTTACAACCGCGAAGGCATCGGCGATACATTGATTGTTATGATCAAAGACGCGGAGCATGCCGCTTATGAAAAGAGAGGCACGGTTGCCCGCATTTATGATGAAAAGACAAAAGAAACAGCCGGGTTCAATATTTTTGAAGCATCCCGGTACGGCGCGTTTGAAGGAAGCGGCCCCGTGAAACTGACGGAAGCTTTACTCGACAAGCTGAACGGAATACTCGCCGAAAACGGGTTCGATGAAAAACTGGACGCCGACTTGTCCCCGAAATTCGTTGTCGGGTATGTAAAAGAAAAGGAAAAGCACCCGGATTCTGATCATTTAAGCATCTGCCAGGTTGACACCGGTGCTGAGACATTGCAAATTGTCTGCGGCGCGCCGAATGTGGAAGCCGGGCAAAAAGTTGTGGTTGCAAAAACAGGCGCTGTTATGCCGAACGGGATGATCATCAAAGATGCCGTGCTGCGCGGCGTGGCTTCAAGCGGCATGATCTGCTCGGCGCGTGAACTCGGGCTCCCGAATGCACCGCAGAAAAAAGGCATCCTTGTGCTGGACGGGCAATACGAAGTCGGAAGCGAATTTCCGCTGCCGGAATAAAAAGCCGGATGCCAAAAAAAGGGCTGCATCACGCGGGATGCGGCCCTTTTTCGCTTATCTTGATCCGTTCGGAAAGACACGCTGAATGATATCGTTAAACTGGTTAAAAAATCCTGAAATCGGGCGGCCGTTTCGGATGTCATTGACGTAATCACTCATCTGGTCAAAGAAATCCGGATTTTCGGAAATGTACACATCATTGATCGATGGATCGGTTTGCTTGACAACTTTCGAAATTTTGTTTTTCAGTTTTTTGTCAAGTTTGTCGTTGTTTTGGTTCCTTTCCAGTAAGACAGCCACATAAGCATTGTCATTCGTGGCGATGACACGCGCTTGTGCTACCTCTTTTAAATTCTCAATGCTGCGCGCAATACGGTTGGCCACCCGGACGTTATTGTTGTTATTATTGTTGTTGTTGCCGTTGCCGTTATTGTTCGTCAAATTGGCGTTGTTGATCCCTTGTGTACCCCGTGTATTATTTGTCAAATCAGCGCCATTATTGCCGTTTGTTCTTCCTGTATTGTAACGGACATTATTGTAACGCACATCATTATTGTCGGCTGTGTCGTTATAGCGTACAGGCCGTGCATTGTTGCGGTTGCCATTATTGTCGCCAGCACCGTTATTGTTTCCGCATCCCATCAACAGCCCGGATGCAAGCCCGATGCCGAGCAATGCTTTTGCGATCTTCAATCCATTCCCTCCTTCAAAAAAATAGTATCACTCATAATGTGCCTAACCCCGATTTTTTTATGCCGGCATGCCTGTGTTAAAAAATCCCTCGAAAAACATGTGTTTCCTTTGTATAATGGAAGGTGAGAAGAATTTTTGAAAGGCTCTTCGGACGCATGAGCAAAGGAAAGAGTGATGAATTTGAGCTGGATTAAAAAAATGGCAAAATATTTTAAGGATGAAAACGTGCACGAAGAGGCCCCGGAACAACCCGGGCTTTACCAGGCACGCCCGGACAAAATAGATACCCGTGTGGCTTATCATTATCCGAAAAAACAGTTTCGTTTTCCTGTAATTCCGGATCAGGAAGGGGCGCGCCGGAAGACGGCTGAAAAACCGGAAAAGCAGCGGCCACGGGCAAAAAAACATCGTCCCGAGCCACAGTCTGAACGGAGCGAAAAAGTGCAAAAAGGCCATCCTTTCCGGCCGACGGATATCCCGTCCCCGGTCTTTGGATTTAAACGGCCGACAAATGATTCTGCGCAGGAAGAAACAACAGTGTTGGAATACGAGCTGGAAGATCATTACAAAAAGGATATCCGTCTCTTGGATATGGCGAAACTGCAGCAATTGCTTGATTTTGCAGAAAATCCGGGCACGGACGGCGAACGGAACCTGACAACACCTGAACACGGCATGGCGGATCAATTGTTCGAAGAGAAAAAAATGGATTTACCGGCAGATCAAGCCGGGCGCGCAACAGCGGATCAGGCGGAAAAGGGCGAACCTGTCCAAACGGAAACAGGGCGCGGCGAAGATTCACCAGGTGCGGCAGATGAAGCCGAAGCGACATACAAGCTTGAGAAAACCGGCACAATTCCGTCTGATGAATCGGAACAGCCGAAAGCGGAAATGCCGGAATCTGGCCCGGTAAGTGAACTGCCAAAAGAGGATGCGGCGGCCATTTCTCTGGAAGCAAGTACGGCGGGCCTTGCAAATGAACCGGAAACCTCTTCGTCATATACTTCGGAAAAAGCCGAAGCCATCCAGGTAAACGAACCAGACCAGCAAAACGCAGGAACACTGGGATCCGACCCGGCAAGTGACCCGGCAAAATCGGAAGAGACTCCGGCATCCGCTTTGGAGAACATGGAGCCAGAACAACATAGCATGGGCACGCCGGAATCTTTAGCAGCAGGCATGCTGGAGAAATCCGGCATAAGCCTGGCAGATGAGCCGGAAACAGAGAAAGCTGCTTCGGCAAGTGAACCGGAAAAAGCCGAAACCGATCCGGCAAACGAACCGGAAAAAGGGAATGCCACGGCCATTTCTCCGGAAGAACCCGGCACAAACCCGGCAGATGAATCGGAACAGCTAAAAGCGAAAACGCCGGGATCCGATTCGGCAAGTGTGCTGCCAAAAGAGGATGCAGCGGCTGTTTCTCCGGAAGCAAGTACGGCGGCCATTGCAAGTGAACCGGAAAAAGCTTCCTCGGCATATGCTTCGGAAAAAACCGAAGCCATCCTGGTAAATGAACCAGACCAGCAAAACGCAGGAACACTGGGATTCAATCCGGCAAGTGAATTGTCAAAAGAGGATGCCGCCGTTTCTCAAGAGGCAAGCATGGCGGACCTTGCAAATGAGCCGGGAACCCCTTCGGCATATGCTTCGGAAAAAACCGAAAAAAATGCAGGAAATGAACCGGAACAGCGGCATACGGAGATGGCGGGCACTTCTCCGTCATCCGGCGAAGCAACAAAAACGGAAAGACGCCCGCGAAAGCATCTGCCGTTTAACGTGCTGATGCTGAAACAGGACCGCCGGAGGATCACAGAAAAGAAAGAGGCCCCGGGTCCCCGGCCGGAACAAGAAAATCCGGCCGAAAACAGCGGTGAAAAACCGTTTTCTTTCCCGTCGCTTTCGTTGCTGGAGCCGCCGGTGAAGCAGACCCGGGATGAGGAGTGGATCAAAGAACAAAGCTATACGCTGGATGAGGCACTTGAAAATTTCAATGTCCGCGCGAAAGTGGTAAACGCAAGCCAGGGGCCTTCCGTCACCCGGTTTGAAGTCCAGCCTGAACCGGGCGTAAAAGTCAATAAAATCACCAATCTGAACGACGACTTAAAATTAAGCCTCGCTGCGAAAGATATCAGGATCGAAGCGCCGATTCCGGGCAAGCATACGGTCGGCATTGAAATCCCGAACTTGAAAAGCCGCCCTGTCCGTTTGCGTGAGATCATCGGTGATCCCGTATTTCAAAACAGCAAATCTCCGTTGACGGTTGCGATGGGCCTGGATATTTCGGGGAAACCGGTTGTAACCGACCTGCAAAAAATGCCGCACGGGCTGATTGCAGGCGCCACCGGATCGGGAAAAAGCGTCTGTATCAATTCGGTGCTTGTTTCGCTCCTGTATAAAGCGGCGCCGCAGGATTTGAAACTGCTCCTGATCGACCCGAAAATGGTGGAGCTTGCGCCATATAATCAAATTCCGCATCTCGTCAGCCCTGTCATTACAGATGTCAAAATGGCAACAGCGGCATTAAAGTGGGCGGTTGAAGAAATGGAAAGGCGTTATGAATTGTTTGCCCATGAAAGTGTGCGCGATATTCACCGTTATAATGAAATGGCCGTCCGTACCCGCAGGTTTTCCGAAAAGCTGCCGTATATTGTCATTGTCATCGATGAGCTCGCTGATTTAATGATGACCTCACCGGGGGATGTCGAAGATGCCATCTGCCGGATTGCACAAAAAGCGCGCGCCTGCGGGATTCACCTGATTCTGGCGACACAGCGGCCGAGCGTGGATGTCATTACCGGCTTAATCAAGGCCAATATCCCGACGCGCATTGCTTTTTCCGTCTCTTCACAGGTCGATTCGCGCACCATTATTGATATGAGTGGGGCGGAAAAACTGCTAGGCAAAGGGGACATGCTGTTTTTGGAAAACGGCACTTCCAAACCGGTCCGGCTGCAGGGCACTTTTGTGAGCGACCGTGAAATCGACGATGTTGTGTCATCTGTAAGGGAAACTGCAGAGCCGGAATATTTGTTCCAGCCTGAAGAATTGCTGAGACAAACGGAAACGGGCGAAGAAGAAGACGAGCTTTTTCCCGACGCCTGCGAATTTGTCATTCACCAGGGCGGGGCGTCCACGTCACTTTTGCAGCGCAATTTTCGGATCGGCTATAACCGGGCCGCCCGTCTGATTGATATGATGGAGCAGCAGGGGATTATTTCCGGGGCGAAAGGAAGCAAGCCGCGGGATGTTTTAATAACGAAAAGCGAATTTATGCAAATGCAGGAAGCGGAAAGCAGAGAGTGATCGTTTTTCCTTATAGCCGGCAGCTGTTTTGGCAAGGATAGAGGAAAAAGGGCATGCGGAATGCGGATGTGCGCTGCCCTTTCCGGCTTCCGGCGGGCTGCGGGCAAAATTCCGTTTTTTCATGTTCACGGCTGCCTGGAAATGATATAATGATGGAGTATGAATTTTTTATGATGGGCATGAAGGCAGCCGTATAAAGCCTGTATAGCTGCTATGGAAACATGCCTTATCGCACATGGCGGGTTTTTATCATATACTGCATACATATAGACAGTGTTGGAGGTTCTATTATGACTGTATACCATTTCGTAGGGATTAAAGGATCGGGCATGAGCGCACTGGCACAGATCCTGCATGACATCGGATACGAAGTGCAGGGGTCTGACGTGGAAAAGCGCTTTTTTACCCAGCAGGCATTAGAAGATGCTGGCATTAAGATCCTGCCTTTCAACCGGGAAAATATTCACCCCGGCCTGACGGTGATTGCCGGCAATGCTTTTCCCGATACGCACGAAGAAATTGATGAAGCGATGAAACGCGGTATTCCTGTGATCCGTTACCATAAATTTCTCGGTGAGTTTTTGAAAAATTTTACGAGCGTTGCTGTAACAGGCGCGCACGGTAAAACATCGACTACCGGGCTGCTTGCCCATGTCATGCATGAGATCAAGCCCACTTCCTATTTGATCGGGGACGGAACGGGAAAAGGGGTTCCGGGAGCGGAATATTTTGTATTTGAGGCGTGTGAATACCGGCGCCACTTTCTTTCCTACCATCCGGATTATGCGATTATGACCAATATTGACTTCGACCATCCGGATTATTATGCGAACATTGACGATGTCTTTTCCGCCTTTCAAGAAATGGCACTGCAAGTCAAAAAAGGCATCATCGCTTACGGGGACGACGAGCAGCTGCAAAAAATCCAGGCGAAAGTGCCGGTTGTTTTTTATGGCTTTGAAGAAGGCAACGATTTTCAGGCAAGAAATATTGTGACGGAGCCGCAAGGAACGAAATTCGATGTGGTGGTCCGCAATAATTTTTATGGGACGTTCGAAATTCCCTCTTTCGGGAACCACAACGTGCTGAATGCGCTTGGGGTCATCGCCCTCTGCCAATACGAAGGCATCGAAAAAGAAGCGGTTGAAACGCATTTAAAAACATTTCACGGGGTCAAACGCCGCTTTACGGAAAAAGAAATCGGCACGCAAATCATCATTGATGACTATGCCCACCATCCGACTGAGATCAAGGCAACCATTGATGCCGCGCGGAAAAAATATCCGGAAAGAGAGCTTGTCGCCGTATTCCAGCCGCATACTTTTAGCCGCACGCAGGCATTTCTTACAGAGTTTGCGGAAAGCTTAAACCTTGCAGACCGGGTTTTTCTGTGCGATATTTTTGGCTCGGCGCGCGAACACCACGGGAAGCTTTCTATTTACGATTTGCAGGAAAAAGTCAGCGGATCTCAAATTATCAAGGAAGAGGACATGTCCCCGCTTCTTGGCATTGAAAACAGTGTCATTCTCTTTATGGGTGCCGGGGACATCCAAAAGTACCAAAAGGCATACGAAGCATTGCTGCAAAAGCATGTAAGCCGGTAAGGCAAAGGCATTGTCCGAAAAACAGGCGGGCAATGTCTTTTTTTGTTATAAGATTTGTCAAGCAGAAAATGTTTCCATTTTTGTTGGCACAAGGCGGCCGTTATGCGAAAATAAGGATGGTACCCGCAAAGATTTCAACCCCATAGTTTAAGGAAGGCGATTTGGGGTAATTTTATTGTACATGGAGGTGGTAACGAAAGATGAAAATCATCCTGTATTTAAGCGTGGCGCTGATTGCTGTTGCATTCCTTATTCTGGTCATCGCCCTGACGAAGACATTGAAATCATTAAGCAAAACATTGGACAACTTGTCGGATACGGTAAAGGGCCTTGAAGGGCAGATGCACGGCATTACAGAGGAATCAACAAAATTACTGGAAAAAACGAATGTGTTGGTTGAAGACATCGAGCATAAATCGGAAAGGCTGAACAGTGTCGTCTATGCCGTGGAAGATATCGGTGTTTCCGCCCAGCAACTGAGTCAGGCGCTGCGTAAAGTCACAACATCGATTGCTTCGGCCGTCAGCAAAAGGCAGGACAAAATTGCACAGGCCGTGCAATGGGGCGCTGCGCTGAAGGAAATAAAAGATAGATGGTCGGGTAAAAAAGGTACAGGCACAGGCACGAATGAAACCCATCCTGTCCATGCCAAAGACCCTGTCCCGAAACACCTTCTTGAAGAACCGGTCCGCAATGATGAAAGGCTGCTCCAACGGGTAAGAAATTCATAAACTTAAGGAGGAATTTACATGTCTGAAGAACAAATGTCCACGAAAGATTTTTTGACTGGTGCAATTGTCGGTGGTGTTGTCGGTGCTGCAGTAGCGCTTATGCTGGCGCCGAAATCGGGGAAAGAACTTCGGGAAGACTTAAGCGGCCAGGTGGAAACCATTAAAGGAAAAACAGACGGCTGGCGCGAATTTGCGACCGAAAAAGGGACCCAGCTCGCTTCGCAGGCTGCTGAAAAAACAAAACAAGTCCGCGATTTTGCCGTGCAGAAAGGCAGCCAGCTGAAAGACAGCGCCGTTCAGACCGCGCAGCAGGCAAAAGATAAAGCACAAACGGATATGGAAAATGTGAATCAACAAAGTTCAAATTCAGGCAGTTCCTCATCGGTCGGTGAGTAAGCGCAAAAAAAAGCGGCATATCAGCCGCTTTTTTTGTGCTTTTCAGACAGGAAAACAGAACAAGAAGGATGATACGCGCCAAACGACAGCCGCTCTTTGTGCGTTTTTTTCAAATGGAGCGGTATAATATGAATTGAAGTTTTTCACGACATAATCAATTACGATCAGGATGGACATGGCGACTGGCAAAACGAAAAGAAAGAGGGAACCTTTTTCCGAGAAAAACATATAAAACTATAACAGGACGGGTATTGCTTTAGCACATAAAAGCGTTTATCCGATAAAGAATTTTTTCGTGACTTTTTAAAAAGAATCGATTATAATAAGTGCTAATCACTTGTAAGCTTCTATGGTAATAGACGCCGGCAACAAAATGAGATAAGGATATTGACAGAGAGGATGAGAGGTTCGTGGGGAACAGAGAGCTTGAACAATTGCGGAAAGAAGTTGAAGAAGTAAACTTAAAGCTGCTGGAGCTGATCAACAAGCGGGGTGAGCTCGTCCAGGAAATCGGGAAACTGAAAGAAGCTCAGGGTGTAAACCGCTATGATCCAGTCCGGGAACGCGAAATGCTGAATGCCATTAAAGAACATCACGATGGCCCGTTTGAAATGTCTACCATTGAACATTTATTTAAAGAGATCTTTAAAGCGGCCCTTGAACTGCAGGAAGATGACCATCGGAAAGCATTGCTCGTTTCGCGGAAGAAACAGCCAGAAAATACAATTGTTGATATTAAAGGCGAAAAAGTGGGCGACGGCAACCCGTATTTTGTATTCGGCCCGTGTTCGGTTGAATCGTACGACCAGGTTGCGGCTGTTGCGGCATCCGTAAAAGCGAAGGGGCTGAAACTGCTTCGCGGCGGCGCTTACAAACCGCGCACCTCTCCGTATGATTTTCAGGGGCTTGGACTTGAAGGCCTGAAAATTTTAAAACAGATTGCCGATGAATATGATCTCGCTGTTATCAGTGAAATCGTGACACCTGCTGATCTCGAAAAAGCGGTCGATTACCTCGATGTCATCCAAATCGGCGCGCGCAATATGCAGAATTTCGAGCTGTTGAAAGCGGCAGGTTCCATCCAAAAGCCGATTCTCTTAAAACGCGGACTCGCGGCAACGATTGAAGAATTTATGAATGCCGCTGAATATATTATGTCAAGAGGAAACGGACAGATTATACTTTGCGAACGGGGCATCCGGACGTACGAACGGGCGACCCGCAATACGCTCGATATTACGTCGGTGCCGATTTTAAAACAGGAAACGCATTTGCCAGTATTTGTGGATGTGACCCATTCGACAGGGAGAAGGGATTTGCTCCTTCCAGCTGCCAAAGCGGCGTTTGCGATCGGAGCGGACGGTGTCATGGCGGAAGTGCACCCGGATCCGGCAGTCGCACTTTCGGACGCAGCTCAGCAAATGGATTTGAAACAGTTCGATGCATTTTATCAGGAAATCCAATCCGCTTTGCCGGCGAAAATATAAGGATCAGCATCCGGCCTTCTGCCTTGCAGAAGGTTTTTCTTTGTGGGGGATTTTTCCGGCCGTGTGGTGGCGTCGTCCTGTCATTTTTAAACGCAAGAACATCGAATGGCGGATAAACTAGGGATTGTTGAATAAGCGAAATTCCTTCACGTAGACGGTCTCTAGGTAAAGGAATGCCATCGTTTTTCGCGCCTTCTTAACATAGACGGGTTCTAAGTGAAGGAATGCCTTCATATTAGCTTGCTTTCTTAACGTAGACGCGCTCTAAGTAAAGGAATCCATCCAAAGTTCAGGCAGCCACGGCTAAGGAAGCGGGCAATATTCCAGCAAAAGCTCAAATTGGCCAAAATTCCGCTGTCATGTTGCTACATACGGCACGAAAGAAGCGGCGCCAACGTCCAGACGTCGTCTTTACCCCTAAAATTCTTTGTGAAGAATGTGGCAATTTTGTGTCAAACCTTGCAGGAAGTTTTTGCCTGGCTTATCATATATGGTATAATGAGAAGTCTAATGAACTGATAAAAGTGTCGAACGTGATCGTGTTTGGGCATTTTTTTGTACGATACACCAGAGGAAAAAGCCTTACATTTCTATGTTTAAGACAGGCTGAATGGTGAAAACTATGAACAGGACTTGTATATTGGAGAGTGATTGAAAGATGAACATTACGATTTATGATGTTGCCCGTGAAGCCAACGTTTCCATGGCAACGGTGTCGCGGGTTGTTAACGGAAACCCGAATGTGAAACCGACAACAAGGAAGAAAGTGCTCGAAGTGATCGACCGGCTCGGCTATCGCCCGAATGCGGTTGCACGCGGCCTCGCCAGCAAAAAGACGACAACCGTAGGCGTCATTATCCCGGATGTGTCGAATATGCTGTATGCGGAACTTGCCCGCGGGATTGAAGATATCGCAACGATGTACAAATACAATATTATTCTAAGCAATTCCGACCAGAATAAGGAAAAGGAACTGCGCCTTTTGAACACGATGCTCGGCAAACAAGTGGACGGCATTGTGTTTATGAGCGGGAATATTACGGAAGAGCATATTGAGGAATTTGAAAAATCTTCTGTTCCGATCGTACTCGCCGGGTCGATTGAACCTACGGGAAAAATTCCGTCCGTTAATATCGATTATAAAAAAGCGACAATTGAAGTGATCAGCGAATTTGTCAAAAAGGGACATAAGGAAATTGCATTGGTAATCGGGCCGCTGCATGATGCGGTCAACCGCGAATTGCGCCTGGAAGGATACAAAGAAGCGCTCCGTAATGCGGGCATCGAATTCAATGAGGATTATGTTCTGGAAGGGGACTATACATATGATTCCGGCATAGAAGCATGGCAACGGCTTCAGGAATTGGACAAGACCCCTACGGCCGTGTTTGTCGGAAACGATGAAATGGCACTCGGCGTAATCCACGGCGCCCTTGATGCCGGTGTTAACATTCCGGAACAGCTGGAAGTCGTTTCTTCCGATAATACGCGTCTCGCTGAAATGGTGCGCCCGCAGCTGACTTCCGTTGTCCAGCCGTTGTATGATATCGGTGCTGTTTCAATGCGGCTTTTGACGAAATACATGAACAAAGAAACCGTAACGGAAAACCAGGTCATCCTGCCGCACCGTGTGGAATACCGGAATTCGACAAAATAAAAAAGCAGCATGGGCGTAAACGGTAACGCTCACCATTGAAACGAATAGAATGAATAAGGCCGGTGCTGCCAGAATGATCTGGCAGGGCCGGCTTTTTATTTTGTCTGTTTAATGAATTGCAGCAACCGGTTCAGCACAAGCCGGTTTTTTTCTTCAATTTCCGGTTTGCGCGGGATCGGGCGGTATAAACCTACCGGGTCGTCCCATCTTTCAGGCAGGGGGTAGGGGGAGATTTTTTGCCATTTTTCAAGCCATGCAGTAGGGATCTCTCCGCTTCCGCCTTCCCTTTCCGCCATTTCCAGCCAAATGAGCGACCAGGCCCGCGGCACGACCCGCCAAATGTCATAGCCGCCCCCGCCAGTTGCAATCCACCGGCCTTCACAATATTCGTGCGCCATTTTGTGGGCCAGTTTCGGAATTTCGCGGTAAATGTTCATCGTCGCGGACAAATGGGTGAGCGGGTCATAATAATGGGCATCCGCCCCGTTTTGCGTGACCAGTACATCCGGCTTGAAGTATGCTGCGATTTCTTCCAATGCTTTTGCATAACATTCCAGCCATGATTCGTCTTCTGTAAACGCATCCAAAGGAATATTGAAAGAATAGCCATATCCTTTTCCCGTTCCCCATTCGTTAACATTGCCGGTGCCAGGGAAAAGGTAACGGCCCGTTTCGTGGATGGAAAACGTACAAACATTTTCATCATCGTAAAAAGCCCACTGCACGCCGTCACCGTGGTGGGCATCCGTGTCCACATAAAGAACGCGCGCGCCGTATTGTTTGCGCAAATATTTAATGGCAATTGCCGTATCGTTGTAGATGCAAAATCCGGAAGCTTTGCCGCGGAATCCGTGATGCAGCCCGCCGCCAAGGTGCAGAGCATGCCGCGCCCTCCCCGACATCACTTCTTCGGCTGCCTGCAATGTACCGCCGGCGATTAAAGCGCTCGCTTCGTGCATATTCGGGAAAACAGGGGTGTCTTCTGTCCCGAGCCCGTAATTCTCTGCTTTGACCGGATCAAGTTTTCCATGCCCGGCCAGTTTTACGGCTTCCACATATGACGGGTCATGGATGAGCAACAGTTCCTCATCAGTAGCTTTCCGTGGTTTGACAATATCCTCCCCACTCAAAGCCCCGATCGCTTCGAGCAGTTCTTTAACCAATTGGAGCCGCATCTGGTTAAACGGGTGGTCATCGCGGAAACGATAAGCCAGCAAATCGGTGGAATAGACGAAAACAGCATCTTTCATCGCGGCATCCCCGGCATATTTGGCCAGAGTACTTCATAGCCGGCCTCCTTCAAATGCGTAATGAGGGACACCGGGTTCATCGTGCTGACACGGAACACGAGCACACGGTTTTCCTCATTTTTACGGTCGGGGTAAATCAGCACACTTAAAATATTCAGATGATGTTCGTATATGATTTCGGTGATATCGCGCAGGATGCCGGTCCGGTTGTGGGCGCGGATTTCAATCTGCGAACTCGGATGTCCTGCGCCGGTCAGATCTACAAAAGTCTGAAGCAGATCGGTCCCTGTCACAATTCCGACCAGCTGCCCGTTTTCAAGAATCGGCAGGCAGCCGATCCGGTTGTCATTCATGAGCGCGGCAATGTCTTCGATAAAATCGAGCGGATGCCCTGTCAAAAGGTCCGTTTTCATAATTTTTTCAAGCGGCAGCGAAAGTTTTTCCAGCTGCTCGCCTGGGAAAAACGGATTGGGCGCCACTTCCTTGATGTCCCGTTCGGTGACGACGCCGCACAGTTTGCCGTTTTGATCGAGTAGCGGGATATGGCGGATCTGCTCCTTCTGCATCAATTTTAGCGCGTCTTGTACGGTATGCCGGGGTGACAGCGTCTTGACGTCTTTTTGCATGATTTCTTCCACAATCATCTTTACCCATCCCCTTTTTGCCGAAGTTTTAGTACATATACCGGTTTTTAAAGCGGATCCGGTCAAATTTTTCAATTGATTCCTGGCCGACTCTTTTTCCGATCCGCACCATCAGGCAGTTTGCCGGATGTGAACAAATTTCGGGATCATCCGTTGCGAACCATTTCAATCCGCCTGCTGCCATCATTTTTTCCATCATCTTCCGGTATTCCCACACGTTCAGGCCGGTCCCTTTCATATCCCAGTGCCAGTAATATTCGGTTGTGATAATAATATAATCTTCCATCGCGTCGTCCATCATGGAGACTTTCAGCAAATGCTTGCCGACAGCGCATCCCCGGTATTTCGGAATGACTTCGATCGCGCCAAGTTCGAGAAGATTATCCATATGGCCCTCTGACCAGCGTTCGAGCGGGTCCGGGAAAAGAAACGTGACATAGCCGACGACTGTATTGCCGCTGCGTGCCAGAATGATCCTTCCCTCCGGCAGGTCGGCAATTTCAATCAGGGCAGCATGCTGTTTCGGCGCGGGGCGGAAAGCTTTTAAGTCTTCATGGAATGCCATTTCCGCAAGCCTTTTCCCCGGAACCGGCCCTTCAATCACAAGTGGCCCTGCTTTTGTAGGCAATTCGATAGAGTAGTATGTTTTCTTATGTTCCATTTTTCCACCATCCCTTGAACAAATCAAAAGAAAAACGTATGATGAATGACCGTTCATTTCACAATTTCATCATCTCATGTTTACAGAACAAAAACAATATGGAAAGAGGGAAATTCCAGAATTGTTCACAATGGTGGCATTTGCGGAAAGAAGTTTTAAATTGTGAATAAAACAGTTTTCATATATAATAAATATGTGAATCTAAACAAAGGGGGACATTACATGCAACTGGAAGCGTTACCAACCGTACAAGGGGATTTCAATCTGAAAAACTATGAAGAAGCCCGCAAAACGTTCAGCTGGAAAGACGCCGAGAAAAATTTTTCATGGTATGAAACTGGGCGTGTCAATCTGGCGTATGAAGCCATTGACAAACACGCCGAAAGCTCCCGAAAAAATAAAGTAGCGCTCATGTATTTAAGTGATTCACGCAACGAGAAATATACTTACTATGAAATGAAAAGGCTGACAAACAAGGCGGCAAATGTTTTAAAAGAAAAAGCAGGCGTCCAAAAAGGTGACCGTGTTTTCATCTTTATGCCGCGCTCGCCGGAACTGTATTTTGCCATGCTTGGCGCCATCAAGCTCGGCGCCATTGTCGGTCCGCTGTTTGAAGCGTTTATGGAAGGGGCCGTAAAAGACCGCCTTGAAGACAGTGAAGCGAAAGTGCTTGTGACAACCCCTGACCTTGTCGGGCGCGTCCCGGCTGATCAACTTCCGGCATTGGAAACCATTTTTGTTGTCGGGGAAAATGTCAAAGAAGAAGGAAAGTACGCAGACTATCTGAAATATTTTAACGCAGCTTCCGATAAACTGGAAATCGAATGGGTTGACCGGGAAGACGGGCTGATCCTCCACTATACGTCCGGTTCGACCGGAAAGCCAAAAGGCGTCCTCCATGTCCACAATGCCATGATCCAGCATTACCAGACGGGAAAATGGGTGCTTGATTTAAAAGAAGACGATATTTACTGGTGCACAGCAGACCCGGGATGGGTAACGGGGACCTCTTACGGCGTGTTTGCGCCATGGTTAAACGGCGCAACAAACGTCGTTGTCGGCGGCCGCTTCAGCCCGGCAGCGTGGTACAATACGATTGAACGGTTCGGCGTCACTGTTTGGTACAGCGCCCCGACTTCGTTCCGGATGCTGATGGGGGCCGGCAATGAAATCATTAACCAATATGACCTCTCGACTTTGCGCCATATTTTAAGTGTCGGTGAACCGCTGAATCCGGAAGTTATCCGCTGGGGCAATGAAGTATTCGGACTCCGCATCCATGATACATGGTGGATGACGGAAACCGGCGCACAACTGATCTGCAACTATCCTTGCATGGATATCAAACCGGGATCGATGGGAAAACCGCTCCCTGGCATTGAAGCGGCCATTGTTGATGACCAGGGAAACCCGCTTCCGCCGAACCGGATGGGCAATCTCGCCATTAAAAAAGGCTGGCCTTCCATGATGCGCGCCATCTGGAACAACCCGCAAAAATATGAATCTTACTTTTTCCCGAACGGCTGGTACGTTTCCGGTGACTCGGCTTATATGGATGAGGACGGCTATTTCTGGTTCCAGGGCCGCGTGGACGATGTTATCATGACGTCCGGTGAGCGGGTCGGGCCGTTTGAAGTGGAAAGCAAACTGATCGAACATCCGGCCGTTGCGGAAGCCGGCGTCATCGGCAAGCCGGATCCGGTCCGCGGTGAAATCATTAAAGCCTTTATCGCTTTAAGGGACGGATACGAACCGTCAGATGAGCTGAAGGAAGAGATCCGTCAATTTGTGAAAAAAGGGCTGGCCGCCCATGCCGCGCCACGGGAAATCGAGTTTTGCGAAAAACTGCCGAAAACCCGGAGCGGGAAAATCATGCGCCGCGTCCTGAAAGCCTGGGAACTGGACCTGCCAACCGGCGACCTTTCGACAATGGAAGATTGAGTAAGCAACCGGACAGCTTTAGTGCTGCCCGGTTTTTCTGTCTAAAGGTTTCAGTGATAGAAAACAGTGGAAAAGTCCCCGGGTAAGTGAAAAAATTGAGAAAGAAAAAATATTCGGCTATCATAAAAACATATCCTTTTATAAAAGTGTAAGGTTGGTGTTTGATATGAAAAGGTTCGGTATGGTATTGCTTTGCCTTTTCCTACTTGCGGGCTGTTCTGCACAAGGGAGTGCATCCGGCTCCGCCAAAAAGCAATCCAAACAAACAGAAATCAGTGTAGCGGCAGCTTCAGATTTGACAAAATCTTTCCAGCAAATCAACAAACAGTTTGAAAAAAAGACCGGTATCAAGGTGAAACTTGTTTTTGCCGCATCGGGCGAACTGGAGCAGCAAATTGAAAATGGTGCGCCGTATGATGTGTTTGCGGCGGCGAACGCGGATTATGTCAACCAGTTGGCGGATAAAAACATGCTTGTTCCCGGCACGAAAACCGTCTACGCATACGGGAAAATCGGGATTGCTGCTAAACAAAGCAGCCATCTTTCCATCCACAGCCTTAAAGATTTAACCCGCCCTGAGGTGAAGAAAATCGCCATTGCCAACCCGGAAACTGCGCCATACGGATTGGCGGCAAAACAGGCGCTTCAAAAAGCGGGGATTTGGGATAAAGTGAAACCAAAATTGGTTTACGCCAAAAATATTGCAGATACCCTGACGTACGTGAAATCGGGGAATACAGAAGCTGGCATCGTTTCCCTCTCGCTTGCGCAAGGTGAAAAGCTGGATGTTGCCAACATTTCAAGCAGCCTGTACAATCCGCTAAAACAGATGGCAGCGGTTGTGAAAAGCTCGAAAAAGCAGGCAGCCGCAAAGAAATTTGTGCAATACTTAGCCAGCAAAGAAGCACAAAATACGATGAAAAAATACGGCTATGCAGTGTCTGCGGGGCAGTAACAAGTGGGACAGATCGATTTATTTCCCATTTATCTGTCTTTTAAAGTAGCATTGCTTTCAACCGTTTTTTCCCTTATCCCCGGACTGTTGGCAGCCTATCTATTAAGCCGGTCGGAGGGAAAAGCGGTGGATGTAGCAGACGCTTTGCTGACGCTTCCGATTGTGCTGCCGCCGACCGTGCTCGGCTACTATCTACTCGTCATTCTCGGAAGGCAAAGTGTGCTCGGCCGGTTTCTTGAACAACAATTCGGCGTGACGATTGTGTTTACGCAGACAGGAGCGGTCATTGCGGCAATGTGCGTCTCCATTCCATTTTTCATCCAGTCGGCGCGCACGGCTTTTGCCGGTATTGATGAATCGCTCCTTCATGCTGCACGCCTTTTGGGGCGAACGGAATGGAATATCTTTTTTTCCGTCATGATCCCTTTGTCGTGGCGGGGGCTTACAAGTGGCGTCATGCTCGCATTTGCGCGCGCCCTTGGCGATTTCGGGGCAACATTAATGGTGGCCGGCAGTATTCCGGGAAAAACAGAAACGATGTCCATTGCCATTTACAATTGCCTGATGAACGGGGATGAACGGACGGCAGGGCTCCTCGTTGCGATCATGACGTTTTTATCGCTGGCCGTCCTGTACGGCATTAAGCGGATGGAAAAAAAGATGGGGAGGGGTGGCAGTAGGCATGCTTCGCGTAAACATCAAAAAAACATTTCCGGAATTTGAGCTGGATATCGCGTTTGAGGCGGGTCCCGGCGTCACCGGCATTTTAGGACCGTCCGGAAGCGGCAAAAGCCTGACGCTGGAGTGCATTGCCGGGATCGACAAGCCCGATGAAGGAAAGATTGAACTAAACGGCCGGATATTATTTGATAAAGAAAAGCATATGGATATCAAGACGCGGCACCGCCATACGGGGTATATGTTCCAGCATTACGCCCTTTTTCCGCATTTAACGGTAAAACAAAATCTTGCATTTGGTTTAAAAGGGCAGCCAAAAAAGGAAATAGAAGAGAAGACGGCTGCTTTTTTGAAAAAAATCAAAATGGAAGGTTTTGAAAACCGCTACCCTGCTGAACTGTCCGGTGGGCAAAAGCAGCGGGTGGCACTTGCGAGGACGCTTATCACCGAGCCCTCCTGCCTGCTTTTGGATGAACCTTTTTCCGCATTGGACCCGGACACGAAGGAACTTGTGATGGAAGAATTTTTATCGTTTCTTCACGATCATTTTCACGGGGTCGTTTTACTGGTTACCCACAATATGGAAGAGGCTGATCTGCTTTGTGACAATGTCATTTTGTACAGAAATGGGAAAGTATTACAGCAGGGCCCGAAAAAAGAGGTGCTGAAACACGCCGTCGCCCGGCAAGATGCCCGGAACCCTGCAGCTATCAGAACATGAAAGCCGGGGATCGAAGAAAGAGGTGTGCCACCCGGCAGATGCCCGGGTTCATGACGTATGACAAACCATGAACAGTGCGTGTGCCTCACAATTGGCAGTGGAACTTTGGCGTTAAGAATGGCAGCCGGGCGCCTGCAAACATTTGGTAAATGTCCATTTTTAACAGGGAAACAGAATTTAAAACGGAGATGATGGAGAACATGCTGACCGATATGCTGAACCGGCCGCTTTTGGATTTGCGGATTTCGGTAACGGACCGCTGCAATTTCCGTTGCACGTACTGCATGCCTGCCGATA
>ENA-UOWJ01000360-UOWJ01000360.1-bioreactor-metagenome-genome-assembly--contig:-NODE-360-length-21648-cov-20.096281_pt1 | contig 21648 bp, 20 predicted proteins | sample MGYA00238156_ERZ761611 | MGnify/ENA primary metagenome ERZ761611 (study PRJEB28900, sample SAMN06268034) | bioreactor metagenome | isolation source: Joint BioEnergy Institute, California, USA...
TCAGCAGAAAGTCTGGCTCTGATTAAAGATGCCTTAGGCAAGAAGAAATCTGAGATCGGTCATAAGGCTGCCAATATGATTGCCCTAAATGCCGGTGCTGGTATTTATGTATCAGGCCTGACTTCAAGCTATAAGCAAGGTGTGGCATTGGCACACGATATTATTTATGGTGGCCAGGCACTGGAAAAAATGAGCGTGCTGTCTGAATTCACCAAAACCATCAAACAATATGAAGCTTAATACGGTCAGGAATTTGAATCATGGTTGATATTGCAAATACAATTTTGGGTAAAATTGTTGATCGTAAGAAAGAAGAGTTCGCTCTTCGTTTGAAGCAGAAAAGCTATAAGGATATAGAAGAGTTAGCTCAAGGCGCGACACCTGTACGTGGTTTTGCTCAATCTTTAATGTCTAAACGTCCGGGTGTAATCGCTGAAATTAAAAAGGCTTCTCCGTCCAAAGGCGTGATTCGTGAAAACTTCAATCCTGCAGAAATTGCGGCGCAATATCAGGATGCCGGCGCTGCCTGTTTATCTGTACTGACTGATGTGGATTTTTTTCAGGGTGCTGATGAAAATATTCAGATCGCCCGTTCGCACTGTGACTTGCCTGCGTTGCGTAAAGACTTCCTGATCGATCCTTATGGCGTGATTGAAGCGCGTGCACTACATGCAGACTGTATCTTGCTGATCGTGGCCTGTCTGTCTGATCAGCAGTTAGAGGAAATGTCTAAAACCGCATTTGAGCATAATCTGGATGTACTGGTTGAAGTGCATGATGAAGAAGAATTAGGACGTGCTTTAAAACTTTCTGATCGTTGTCTGCTGGGTGTGAACAACCGTAATTTAAAAACTTTTGATGTCGACCTGAATACATCACTACGTTTAAAAAGATTACTGGATCCTTCACGCCTGCTGGTCACTGAAAGCGGTATCGCAACCCCTGCTGATGTTGCGATGATGCAGGAACATGATATTCATGCTTTCCTGGTCGGTGAAAGTTTCATGAAACAGCCACGCCCAGATCATGCTTTCCGTGATTTATTCGGTGAGCCTGAATCGGTTTAAAATATTAAGTATAAAAAAAGCCCCATCTCAGCATGGGGCTTTTTTTTATTTCTATTAACCAAATTCATTTAATACTGAGTTGAATGATCAAAATAAGAGATTAATTTTTCAAATTCTGGCAGTTCAGAATAGTACTCATCCGCCTTGATTTCATCTGCCCAATCCACCTTCGAGTTCAGACAAAAACTCAGTCTGTGCTGAATTTTGGGTGCTTGATCCAGAAGCCCTAAAGGAATCCAGATCAATGCAATTGTACCTACCTGATTCGGTACAGGCGAGCCACAGTGTTGACAAAAATGAGAACGAAATCCGGTCTCTTTTTGATAGCAGGAAATTGAAGTCTGTTCTGAGGTCCATTCAAAATATTGCTGATGAACTAAAGTTGCTGCATTCGCGGCCGTACCACTCTGTTTACGACATAAACTGCAGTGACAATGATACATGGCCTGAATATTCGTATTTACTTTGAACTGGACATCGCCACACAAACAACTGCCTGAATAACTCATTTTTTTATTTTCCAGGTTTGATTGATTTATATTTAAAGAGAGATGTTCCATCGAGGCAACTGTTAAGATGATAAAAGGAGAATATTCATGAATTATTTTCTATTTAAAGTTCATCAAGCTATACAATCTTAGAAAACTATTGAGAAATTAATGCTGGGTTTGGGATATGTTGTATTTAGTGCAATTCATTTCTCCTTTCAGTCATTTAAGACTATAATTTACCAAATTCAGTATCTCCCCCGTTTCCAGATTATGAGCAAACACGATTCTTCGCTTTCTAAAGATCAGTACAATTTACTCAAAGATCTTAAAAAGCAAATTAGTCATCCTCAGCCTAAGGCTGAACCTGTTGCCCCTGTCGTGAAAACAGCGGAGCAGGAACAGGAGGAAGACCTCGATCTATTTCGCAAGCAGATGCAAGGCGTACAAAAAATTGATGCCGGCAATATTGCGAAAATAGAAAAATCTCCCAAGAAAAAAGTCGATGCGCAAACTTTGGCCAAGCGTGCTGCTGCCGAAGGCCCCATGCATACCGATGAAACCGTCCTGTCTGATACTCAAGCCATGCTCAATCCGGTTGGCAGTCAAGCGAGCTTAAGCTACCGCATTGCGACCTTGCAGCATAAGGTTTTTGAAGATTTAAAAGCAGGCAATCTGCGCTGGTTCGAAGCTGTCGACCTGCATGGTTGTACGGTCGAAGAGGCACGTCAGGCTGTGCTTCAGATTATCCAGATCGCCAAAGATGAAAACCAGAACGTGATCAAGATCGTACATGGCAAAGGGCCGGAAGCGATTTTAAAAACTTATGTCAACGGCTGGTTACGTCAGCACCGTGATGTTCTGGCCTTTGTCAGTGCGCCTGAAAAACAGGGTGGCACTGGCGCAGTTTTAGTTTTGCTAAAACGTGCAGAAAAAAATCCAAAGTTTAAACAGTAAGCGGATTTACCCCCAAAATAAGGCATTGTAAAAGATTTCTGCTACAATGCCGTCCTTGTTCATTCTCAGTTTAAGTGAATACGTCATATGACTATGCAGCAATCTTACGCAAACATTCTTACTGCCGTTGGTGAAGATCTCAATCGCCCTGGTCTCAAAGATACGCCCGTGCGTGCTGCGAAAGCGTTTTCGTATTTAACCTCAGGTTATAGCCAGACTCTGGAAGAAGTGACCAATAGTGCGGTTTTTCCATCAGATAACCGTGAAATGGTTTTAGTGAAAAATATCGAATTTTATTCACTCTGCGAACACCATTTATTGCCATTTTATGGCCGTGTACATATTGCCTATTTACCTGAAGGCAAGGTATTGGGGCTGTCTAAATTTGCCCGAATTACTGAAATGTTTGCCCGTCGTTTGCAGATTCAGGAAAATCTGACCCAGCAAATCGCAGAAGCGGTTGCTGAAGTCACCAATGCACGTGGTGTGGCTGTGATGATTGATTCAGCACATATGTGTATGATGATGCGTGGTGTTGGCAAACAGGAATCGACTACGCGTACGGTGTCATTTATCGGTGACTTTAAAACCGATAAAGAAGTCCGCCGTGAGTTTTTAGGCGCTGTACCAGAAAGTTATTAATATAGATTCATACATGAAAGCCTCAATTGATATTGGGGCTTTTTTACACGATGAGGTTACGAAAATGTCATCTATTTGGATTGCGGGTCAAGGTTTAGGCCAGGCTGAAGAAAGTATCGATTATCCACGGCCAGACCGGCTGGTTAAAGGCAATCCTAAACGCCTGACCCAGAGTGCCTATCAACATCCCAATATGGATTGCGGAATCTGGCAATGTGAAGTGGGTGCGTGGAATATCGTATTTGCCGAGAATAAACAGGAATTCTTTCAGGTAATCGAAGGGATCGTCCGTTTACATGATGCTCAAAGACAATCCTTTGTTGAAATCAAAGCAGGTGAAGCCGGCATTATTCCACCCGGTTTTATTGGCACTTTTGAAGTGGTTGAAGCCGTTAAAAAATATTATGTCGTGGTAGAAAGTTAAAAGATAAGTACGAATTCAATATCTTCATCAGTTAAGGAATTTTGCAATCAATTCCTTAACTTTTCTACGTATTCATTCAATTTCTTAAAATTTTATCCCTACATTCTTTTCAAAAAGTTGTCTCATTAACTTAACTTCCCTAGTTTTAAAAATAAACAAATTGATGCTGCATAATTAATTTCCTGACTACATTTCCTGCCATGTTTAAATACAGATCTTTTGTTTAGAAGGCTGCATGATCCAAGTGTATAAATTCTGGAAACAGCCATGAGTAGAAAACAGCCTGATCCGCCTAAACGCCCTTCACGTGTTCATTCAAATAGTTTTGACTATAGTCTGGATTTTAAAAAAATTGATTTCCGTAAACGTCCGGACTTATACCGGATTGGACGCGGTGAGCAAGGCGTGCTTTTAGTAGAACCTTATAAGTCGGAAATCCTGCCCCACTGGCGTTTTGCAGATGCGGAAAAAGCCCAAGCCAGTAGTGAAAAAATTTATGCCCTGTTTCTAGAATATTTAAAACATGAAGATTTCGTCGGGGCCGATATGGCACGCAAGTTTTTACAAATGGGTTATACCCGCGCCCGACGTTATGCCAATCATAAAGGCGGCAAAAAATACGATGGTCCGGTTCCAGATGATAAAAAGGGTTTAAGTGGTGCGCATGGGCGTGAGGAATTGCCGCGCAGTTCTGAAGATCCGGTTAAAGCTGCTGCAGCGAAAATATTTAAACAAAAATGGGATAAAGCCAAAGTCCATCCCGAATATGTACGGCAAAAACAGCAATTTCAGGCTGCGATTCAGCAGCAAATTTTAAATTAGACAGACGCTTTTTGTGCGCCCTGAATTTGAGAAGGTTGCGCCAGATAGACCCGGTTACGCCCTGTATTTTTAGCCATATACAGTGCAGCATCTGCGGCATCCAGGAATCTTTGGTAATCCGGATGACCATCAAATAACGCACAGCCGATACTAACCGTGAGTCTAAATTGCTGTCCTTGAGCCGTACTGATCAAGCCATGCTCTACATATTTACGGATATTTTCAGCAATATTCAGTGCGCGTCTTTCATCGGAATCGACCAGCAGCAGCAGGAATTCCTCACCACCGACACGGAATGCATAGTCACTGCCCTGAATATATTTCTGTAAGGCATCAGCAATAAATTTTAAGGCCAGATCGCCGGCTGCATGACCATATTTATCATTAATGGCTTTGAAGAAGTCGGCATCAATCGCTAGCAAGGATAATGGTGTCTGGTTATCACGAGAGAAATTGATTTCACGTGAAATAATGGTATTTAAATAACGGCGATTCAATAACTGGGTTAGAGAGTCATTTCCAGATTCGATGTAATCTGCAACCTGGAATAATTGATCGACCAAGTGCTGTATTTCACGGTTTAAGTCACGAATACTTTGAATCAGATTCAGCATCTGATCTTTTTCAGTACATTCCAGCACTGCCTGATTCAGCGTATCGATCTGATAAATTCGCTCGATAATTAAATCGACCTGATCAGAACCGGTAAAGGCATAAGACGCCTTATGAATAAACCATAAGCCAAATTCTGACTTGGACAGCATTTGATGTCTAATGCCTGTAGTGCCAGAAAAGACCTTGAACATCAGCTCATTTTCCCAATCCAGCAATGAACTGCGCTGCTTATCTTTTTGTACCGCGACATCCTGCATTGCAGAAAATACCCGGTAACTGTGCTTCATTTCCTGATTCTGGACGGATTTCGCCTCATAGGAACGACACATAATTTCTGTGGCAAATCCCATGATTTGTACAATATAGCTACAGGTAGTAAGCATGTTCGGCTGCGGATTTAAACTCAGCAATTCAAACATTTTGCGCTGAATTTCTCGTACACCGCGCATAATCAGCCAGGATGGAATCCCGACTCGCGCATGCACATGTCCAACGATATTCTGTTTTTGCACGGCCTCTGCATAACGCTTATTCAGCGCCACACTAAAACTTTCTGAAAGCCATTGATGTAAAGTATCGCGTAAACGCTGCTGAATCAGCTCATCAGTAAAATACTGAGATGCTTCTTCTTCCAGAAGCATATTTTTATAGAATTCTTCTACCAGTACCAAAGAGTGGTCTTGAATAAACTGAAATGCGTGTAGCAAATCATCCGATGAATAATTTTGACAGATCTGCTCCCACTGCTCCGCCAGCATAGCCATACACTCATTATTCATATAACTTTTCCCGATACTTTGCGATTCGCAGTGATATTATGTGACAAATACAACAATATTCAGGCATTTTAACCCAATTACTGAATACAATCTTTGATAATATCGGTAGAAGTCTCCGAACATGAATTTATTTTAAACATTCAAATACAAGTCATTTGATCTATAAACTTCATTTACTCAATATTCGATGTTATGTTAGCCAAATTAAAAATAATGGACTAAGCCCAGACTCCATTTTTCCCAGTCTTTCGATTCCTGTTGCTGATATTCCCAGCCCGCCCGAATGGCATTTTGTGTATTCCATGCATATTGCAGCTGGCTTTTCAACTTTAGCTGCCACTGATGGGAGTCTTCCCAATACGGTAATTCCACCTGTACCAGACTATTGATCTGATCCGTCCAGATATTCTGGCAACCCACCGTTGGCCCCATACCGATACGCCATCCTTTGTCTAGCGCTTTTCCGGCCTGCACATGATTTTGTAGCTGCACATAGCAGAGATGTTCACGTGCTTCATTTGCCCAGCTATAGCCACCCTGAACCTGAAAATTGGCTACACCATGCTGCTGCTCGGTACTAAACTGGCCATGCTGATCCAGTGCTTCCTGTTTCCAGCCCAAACTAAAACCCCAAGATAACGGCGCTTTAAATGCATTGATCGGGTTATAGGAATTCACTGTAAGTAGATCCAGATGCTCCAGCTTCACGCGGTCATCACGATACTGCAATGCACCATCCAGGAATAATAATTGGGTTCCTGTACGCAGCCCGCCTTGCGGATCCATGAGGTCGTGATAAGCCTGACGATGACCGAGCTGCACAAAAGTCTCACCCTGTACTTGCCCAGTTTCAAGAACGATATTTCGGGCATGATGGCTTTGAACCGGATCTATTTTTGGACGCTCTGGCTGCTGACGCTGTTTGTCTATCGCCAACTGACTTCTTAGGCCCAATAATTTGCGAAAGCGCGGCTGGGCAAAAGATTCATCTACTTCCTGGCGAAGAAAATCCAGATATAAATGGTCATAGGCCATTTCCAGAATCTTGGCCTGATCTTCAGCCGGATAATGTTGCAGCATGGCTTCCATTTCAGAGGTTTCTGCATACGCTACCTGATGCGCAGTTTTTGCCAAGGATTTGCCATGTTGCCGGGCTTGAGCCAGCAATTGAGTTTCCAGTGCCGGACGGTAAATCTTTTTCCTGATCAGTCCCTGCTGTTCCACAACTTTTAAAGTTTCGACCGGAATCGCGGCGGTATCGAATTGCTGCTGCAAGTTCAGTTCAGGACGCACCAGATCAAAAAGCCCTAATAGACGATAGGCACAGTTATCATTAATGAAATAATAAGGGAAACTTACCTGCTGCATTTCCCAGAGATGCTTCACCAGAAATCCGGTTTCTTCAGGCGTCAGATTAAGTTCATATTCCCATAAATCACGGCTTTCAAAGTCACCATATTCCTTGACTTTGCGGTAATACGGCATCAAGGAATATTCACCCGGATATTGGCCGGTCAGCCCTTTCCAGGCAAAGGACCAGTTATCATTGCTGTCGACTGTGGCAGCATAATTGACCGCATAAGAAACCAGATTCAGTTGCTGCTGGTCTTTGGGATCCAGACGCAGCAAAGTATGACCAAACATGGAGCTGGGATTACCCATATAATCGGTGGCATAAATCAGGGTCGCCTGATAAGGCTTGACTTCATTCATCCAGCGCTCAAAATCCGGGCAACTCGCTTCAGGCAATTGCTGTTCAGGAATATTCAGCTGTTGCATTAACCACTGACTACGCGCCGGAAATTTACATCGTACAGACTGATTGGGTTCTGCGGGCTCAAACAATGCCTGTATATTTTGCTCCAATTCAAGTTGCAGGTCTGTCTTGCCCGGCTTTGCCAGAAAATAGCCAGCATAACTGACTTCACTTTTTCCTTCAGCATTGGCATACATCAAACGCTGCCAGGTCGCGGTCTGGTGCAATTTTTTTTGTGTGGCTTGTTCTAGATAAGCTTGAATATCTGGAGAAATTTCGGATGCAAAACTTAGCGGACTCCACAGCAAGGCTGAGAGCAAAAAAGCATATTTCATTCAGTCAACGGTTCTTTTCAGTTTTTATTTATAAGAAAACCCTGCCAGGACAGCAGGGTTTTTACAGCGATACTTAGATATAAGCTTTTAATACTTCATCTTTAGCCATGACTGTTTGTAGAGTACTTAACACTTGTAAAGTATTCTGGTTTTCTTCTGAATAGATTTCAGAGAAATTCTGCTTAGATACAGTGAAGAAACGTGCTTTGTCTTCTGCCTTGATATTTAGCAGTTCAGCCAGTACATTCAGGCTTTCACCTTCACCTACGGCCATATCACGTGCCAATGCCTCAGCATTTTCATTGGTAAAAGTCACGACTTGAGCCGTTACTGTACCGCCCTGGCTACATCCTAAAGTACCGAAAGTAATACCCAGCCACTGGTTAGTAAACAGCACGTTTGTTGTACCTGCAAGCAGCTTAGGAATAATGCCTGACTGGCCTGCCCATACCTGGCTACCAATACCACAACCTACATCTCTATCCGCCATCGCCATACCAGAACCCGTTGCCAATACCACAGCGAGCATAATCTTTTTTAACATACTTATTCTCCGGTTATTCTCATGCATCTTTTGTTATTACGCTAATGATGTAATCTTCATTACACATTCAGGAGAGTAGCGGGAAGTCTAATTTGGCGCAATGAAAAAAATGTCCAATTTACATAAAGATAAACAGAATAATTTTACCGGGTTTTTAGGCTCCAGTTACCTTGAGAATTACGCTGTCCTAGAATCTTTAATACCAGCACCAGACTGAGCAATAAAAGTAAATACCATGAACCGAGTTTCCCCCACCCGACCATATGCCATTTTTCTACCTGGCTTGGATATAGCCAGATCTGATAAAAGGTACTGATGTTCTCAGCCACCCAGATAATAAAGGCCAAAATCAACAGGACAGGTAACATCGGCAGCTGAAAAGCATGCTGATTCAACTGAAACCGGATTCTGGTTTTCCAGAACATCACTACACTCCAGACAAATAACAGCAAGCGATAGTCCGGAATGAAGAATTTGCTCATGAAGTTGATGTAGGACAAGACTGCCAAGGCCAGCATATGGCTAAAGCGCGGCAATTTTTCAAATGAAACTTGGTATAAGCGTAAGGAACGTGCAAAAAAACTGCCGACAGCCGAATACATAAAGCCGGCAAATAAAGGCACAGTCAGTATTTTAAAAATTGCAGGTTGCGGATATTGCCAGGATGCAATCGCCGGATGGGTCAGGAAAATTTCCATGACCATCGCCATGATATGGAACAAGGCAATTACTTTGGCTTCGGCCCAAGATTCCAGTTTGGTATAGAGCAATACCATCTGAATCAGTAAAGCAAAAAATAATAGATAGTCATAGCGGTAGAAACCATAAAAAAGTTCACTACCCATTGATGCGGTTTGTGCAAAAGCAAGCAGGAGCAGAATCCCAAATAAGGCAGCCGAAGCTGCCTTATAGGTAAATTCAAACCCTGATTTAAAAAAGTCGATCAAGGTTTACATCCTAAAGATATTTAGCGCTGTACTCATGTACGGTATCAATAAATACTTTAGGATTGGCTGGATCCACCCACTGGGTAATGCCATGACCTAAGTTGGCTACATAACCGGTTGTTTCACCGTTGGCATAGGCATCATCCAGCATCAGCTTGGTCGCTTTAGCAATCGCGTCCGGAGTGCCATATAAAGTTGCCGGATCAAGGTTGCCTTGTAACGCAGCACGACCTGCAACAGTCTGGCGTGCAACATTGAGCGGTGTGGTCCAGTCCAGGCCAAAGGCATCTGCACCGGTCGCAACCATTGGCTCTAGCCATTGACCGCCACCTTTGGTAAACAGAATTACTGGAATCTTGCGACCGTCTTTTTCACGTTGCAAACCTGCCACAATTTTCTGCATATAATTGAGTGAAAATTCAATATATTCACGATGCGCAAGTGCACCGCCCCAACTATCGAAAATCTGCACTGCCTGAGCACCGGCATCGATCTGGGCATTCAGATATTCAGTCACAGCATCTGCTAAACGTTCTAATAAAGCATGCAGAACTTCTGGCTGTGCGTACATCATGTTTTTAGTGAAGCGGAAATCTTTACTCGAACCCCCTTCAACCATATACGTCGCCAAGGTCCACGGGCTGCCGGAGAAGCCGATCAATGGTACTTGCCCACCCAAAGCCGAACGAATGGTCGACACCGCATTCATTACATAATCAAGGTCAGACTTGGCATTAAATTTGGGTAAATTAGCCACATCCTGTTCAGTCCGCACAGTTTTGTGGAATTTCGGACCTTCACCTGCTTCAAAATACAGGCCCAGACCTAAAGCATCCGGAACAGTCAGAATATCCGAAAATAAAATGGCCGCATCCAGCTCATAACGGCGTAAAGGCTGTAAAGTCACTTCACAGGCAAATTCAGTATTTTTGCAAAGAGAAAGGAAATCCCCTGCTTTGGCACGTGTTTCTCGATATTCTGGTAAATAACGGCCTGCCTGACGCATCATCCATACAGGGGTAGTATCTACAGGTTCACGTAACAATGCGCGCAGAAAACGATCATTTTTTAAGGTCGTCATTCACTTTCCTATCTATCTTTGATATTGCCCACATCATAACAAAATGACTGCATTTTGAATAACTTCTCATGACTTTAAAAACCGATCATGTTAAGTGATCAAATGTGAGGAATTACACAAAAGAACTACTGCATCTCCACATTTTTTCTGTAATACTTATAGTGTTTTTTCACATAGTTAACGAAATATTTTTAAGGTTGAGTTACATGTTCGTTCGCACAATGCTCGCTGTGAGTCTAGGTTGCATTTTCGCAGGTACTGTTTTCGCTGCGTCTACTGCTGAACAACCATTAAACCCCCAAGTTGTCACTGATGTTGCGGTTCAGGATCCGATTGATCCTTTAGCGACTGAAGCTTCGGCAGCACAAGCAGAAACTCGAATTAGTGCTCAAGAACAACAAGATCTGAAGAAAGCTTCTGAAGCATTAGATGTATTACAAGATACTGAAGACCAGACTGCCAATATCGGTGCTGCTCCAACCACGACTAAAGCACCGACAAATTCTGCTGCTGCGAAAGCATCTTGGACTTTAGATGGCCTTAATAATGCAAGCTGGTATGAAGATATTGGTAAAGGCCAATTTCCGGTATATGCACGTGCGCATGTCATGCTAAATAATGCCCATGCTTCTCCAGGTGCGATTGACGGTACTAGCGGTAAAAATACCTTGAAAGCGATTGCATCTTTCCAGCAAATGAATGGCATTAAACCAACAGGTACGTTGACTCAGGAAACTTGGGATGCCCTATTGGCTAAACAGGGTTCTAAGCCTGCTTTTGTGGAATACACCATCACTGAAGAAGACCTGAAAGGTCCTTATGCCGAGTCTATTCCTTCTGACTATGCCTTACAGGCAAAAATGAAAGGTCTGTATTACACTCGCGTAACTGAAATGCTGGGTGAAAAATTCCATATGGATGAAGACTTTTTGAAAAAGTTAAATCCAAAAGCTACCTTTAAGAAAGCTGGGGAAAAGCTGATTGTTGCCAATATCCGCAATGAAGTTCCTGAAGATATTCATTTAATTGTGGCGCATAAAGGTGCTAAGCAGCTTTATCTGTTCAATAGCCGCAACCAGATGATTGCTTCTTTCCCTGCAACGATTGGTAGTTCAAGTACTCCATCGCCAACAGGAACTTATAAAGTGACTGGCGTAGCGAAAAACCCATGGTATAGCTACTCACCATCTAACTTTGTTCAAGGCAATAACAAGAAACCACTTTCTTTACCACCTGGTCCAAACGGTCCTGTAGGTAATATCTGGATCGGTTTAAGCAAAAAATCATTTGGTATTCACGGTACACCAAATCCATCTGCAATCTCTAAAACTGCATCACATGGTTGTATCCGTCTGACTAACTGGGATGCGAATGATTTAGGCCGTAAAGTGAAATCAGGTGTAACAGTCCGTTTCCTTGAATAATCTTTATTTAAATACCTAAGCCCGCTTACGAGTGGGCTTTTTTATACCTGCTTTCTCTTATATCGTTGCAAAAATGCAATGATCTGTCGCCTGTTTATGATTTTTTAAGAATTAAAACAACGGTATGATGATCTCAAGTTAAAAATTAAAGTGAGATAAATCCATGAAAGCTTTTCTACATCCAAGTGAAAATCGTGGTCATGTAAAAATGGGCTGGCTGGAGTCTAAACACAGCTTCTCATTTGGCAACTGGTACAATCCGAACTATATGGGCGTGAGTGCATTACGCGTTATTAATGATGATCTGATTGATGCACATCAGGGCTTTGGTACCCATCCGCATGACAATATGGAAATCCTGACCTGTGTATTGAAAGGCACGATTACTCATCAGGACAGTATGGGCAATCATGGCGGTATTGCAGCAGGTGAATGGCAACTGATGAGTGCTGGAACCGGTGTACGTCATAGTGAAATGAACCAGGGCGATGAACAGGTGCATCTCCTGCAAATCTGGATCATTCCGAATGAACGTGATGCTCAGCCGAATTATCAGCAAATTCGTCTGGACGCAAAAGAACAACCAAATCAATGGCATTTAATTTGTGGACCAAATGACAATGCACCCATGCACATTCGTCAAAATGCAGAAGTCAAAACCGCAGTGATCCAGCAAGGTCAAAGTCTAGATATTAAGGCAACCCAGCATATCAATTATGTACATGTGATTTCTGGCTCAGTACAAATTGCAGAATATACAGTTGAAGCTGGTGGTGCGATTGCCTTTATGGATGACGCAGAAATTAAAGCAATTGAAGATGCTCAGGTGATCTGGTTTGATTTACCAGAAGCTACCCATTAAAACTTCTATTTATATTCAGTCTATGCCGACTCATCATTTTGATCAGTCGGCATTTTTATAGAAAACATATAAAAATAAAAGTGATTCATTCTTTATAAGGATTTGAACTTCAATATACCACTATACAAATTAAACCAATTCACATCAGTTTTTTACCGAACAACAGTAAATTTTGGGCGAAGATTGAGCTGATCCATTTTGATTGAATCAATATAGCGAATGGCTGTTCTGGTCATTATCTTGTATAGATTAAACAGGTGTATGCACCTTTTCATTTATTCTGAATAAACCGAAGAGCACATCTAATGAACCAGATTTTAGAAATTCAAAATAGCCAGCAACAAGCTCTGCACTTTTTATTAGACTTTTTAAAACAGCAGCAATATCAGTTTACCGCCATTACGCCACTTTCCCATCAACGGATTCTGGATCGCAAAAGAAGCGAAAAAAATAAATATAAAACCCTACAGGATATCTTTGGCTGGAATCTGGAATTTACAATTACCGATCTTGATCCTGTTCTTTTTTCATTATTGTTAGAACATCAGCTTCTAGAAGTTAAGGATAATGCATATAAAAGTCTGATCAGAGTCGCTTCACTCGAAGACGAATTATTTATTCACTCAGCCTTTCCTACGACCCAACAGGACGCTGTTTTTTTTGGTCCTGATACTTACCGTTTTGCCTATCATTTAAAGCAGTATTTATCTTGCCAGGCCAATTCTTTTAAACGGGCGGCTGAAATATGCTGTGGCACTTCTGCTGCTGCAATTCATATAGCTAAACATTTTCCAGATCATGAGGAAATCTTTGTCGCAGATCTGAATCCGAAAGCCCTTCTCTATAGCCAGATTAATATCGACTTTTCAGGTTTTAATACGATTCATCCTGTGCAAAGTAATTTATTTTCTGGTCTTGAAGGTCAGTTTGACCTGATTTTTGCCAATCCTCCTTATTTAATTGATCCAGATCAACGGCAATACCGTCATGGAGGCAATGAACTGGATGGCAATGAATTGTCTTTTAAGATTATCAAACAGGGTTTACAGCGACTCAGTCCAAATGGACGTCTATTTTTATATACTGGCGTCACTATTTGTCAGGATGGCAATCGCTTCTTGCAGCATCTGGAAGATTTAATGAAACAGCATCAAAATATTAACTGGTCTTATGAGGAAATTGATCCGGATATTTTTGGTGAAGAGTTAGAGCAACCTGCTTATCAACATGTAGAAAGAATTGCGCTGGCTCTGCTCAAGTTCAAAGTCAAAACTGATAGAACATGAAATTTCAGCTCGGGTTGAGGCCATTTTTAAACTGCGGCCTAATTAAAACAAATAAAAATTAAATCAACCCACATCACATTTAAAATTATTTTTAATAATTATTTATCATTAAAAAACATATACTTAAATTAAATATTAGTTCTATTTTATCGACACTTACTTCTATAATTCTCATCTGATATTTACGACAACTTTAAAAATAATGTCGTCTTTTTGGTTATACCTTGGGGAAAATTGTGGAAAGAAATTATTTGAGGTTGAGAACAACCTTACTAGCCTTATCGCTATCGATGAGTCTGATTGCCTGTGGTGGAGGTGGCAGTAGCGGAACATCTTCTCCTGCAGAAACACCAGATTCTGCTGTTAATCCACCATCAACAACTAATCCATCTGATAACGAGGAATCATCCCCCTCACCTGTAGAAACACCTGATGGCAGTACACCACCTTTAAATCCACAAACGCCAACGACCACCCGGATTAATAAGGCATTGAGTACAGGTGATGCCCGACCTTTGATTCAGCAAGATTCCACCACATTGTTAGACTGGGCCTTGCAGCTCGCCAAGCAACAACAAACATGGCAAAAGGGTTTAATTACCTCACTCTATACCAGTTCGAATGGCAAAGTTTTGCAACCTCAACTGCAATTTACGCCAACTGCTTCGATTAATCTTTATCCTTATGATTTAAGCGCAGCTTTGCCAATCGCAGTTTCAGATCAAGCCTGCGGCTGGAATTTAAGTCAGCAGGCGAATAAAGGCTGTGGTCTGGGAGTCGCATCACAAATCGGTAAAGGCCGTGCGCTGGCTTTTGGCCAGAATATGCTTGGAGGGATCTCAGCGAATAGTCCTGACGTGGTAGATTTTGCACCCGTGCTCAACAATGGTTTTCGCTGGCTATTGACGGGGAAAACACAAGCACAGCCTAAACAAGAACTAAAACTTACCGTGAATGGTCTGGCACAAACCAACCTGAGCATGATAGAAAATTATTTTGCCCAGCATTTAGGGGTTAAAGTTACCTTTCTACAATGTAATGTACTGGATCAAACCAATACCTGCTGGAAAGATGCTGACCTGATGATTTTAGGCAGTAATATTGGCGCCAATAATTTTGAATCCAGCTTGATTCAGGAATATCTGGAGGCAGGTAAGCCAATATATTTCCAGGCAATGGGTTATAACGTCACTACACCGATGGAAAAAATCTTTTCGGCATTGAAGATTGAGACCAATAATAATTACTGGCGTGGCCAAGATACTTTACTCATGTCTTCAGGACGTTCCATCACAGATCAATGGAATAAAGTGAATGACATTGATAGTACGATCCAAATGCTGGAATATTTCAAGTCACCAAGTGCGGCACGTCTAGGTGATTTAAATGCCAATAATCCGTTGATTCAAACCATCAATAAAGCTTCTACCAATCTACAAAATTTAAATGCACAAGGCATTACTGCATTTAGCGCAAAAAATAATAATCAGATTCTAAAAGCCTTGGTGTTATTGGCAGATCTCTGGCGTCCAGGCGTGAATTACAGCGGACTGTCGAAAAATGGCGATGCTCTGACTTTTATGCGTACCTATGCCAGCGATTCCTGGACGGACTATAAACGCAAAACCACATTGGTGAATCCAAATGGTGCCGGCGATTATATGCCAGCCTCTGCACAAAACATGGCTGTCAGTGCTCAAGCCGAAACCATTACCGTGACCATTCCACAAGGCAGTGGAATTACCACAATTGGTCGTGCCAGCATTCCGGGCAAACCTGTCAGTATTGAGATTGTTGATGCTCAGGGTGCGCAGCTTTCAGTCCAGACCAGCTATTTACGTGCCTGGGGCAATCCCTTTGATGATGGCGGCTATAAACGTCCTCGCCGTCCCAATAGTTTCGCCGTGAAATTAGATGCCGGCCAAAGTAATGATTTTATCAGCCCGTTCGGTGGACCATTGATGTTGAATTACAGCAATGCCAAAGCAGGCTCTGTGGTGACCTTAAAAATCAAAGGCGCAGCAAAATATGCGCATTATGATTTTACTCAAATGATCACTGAAGCGGATATTAGCGAAGCAACCAGCATCCTGCAAAGTAGAAACTTCGGCTGGAACACTTTTAAATTTGTTGGTGGTGAAATTCAACAGACCAATGACTATGCTTTAAAAGCCATTGGTGATCGATCGGCACGTACCTATGTGGATCAGATTAAGGGCGTAATCTTTGACAGTAACCACATTGCCAACGGTTATAACAACATGCCGCTGGATAGCAGTACGGCACAGCGTTGTAATGAATTAGGCTGGGATTGTATCGGCACAGTTCATCGTGCCCCGAATGTTCAGCATTTTGTGGGCTGGATTGCGACCTGTGGCTTCCTGTGCTCAGGAAATCCATCAGATGGGTCAACTGGCATTGATACCGGTTGGGGCTGGGTACATGAACTGGGACATAATACTGTTCAGGATGTCTTAACCATGGTATTCCCTTCTACTGAAACCGGAAAAACTATTGGTTGCGTAGTGGAATGTAATAACAACATTCTGGCAGGCCTAAGCATGATGCGTAAATATCATCTATATGCTCAGGACAGTAATGGCAGCAATTTCCGCCACCCAACTTTATATGCCAATATCAAGGATACACGAAGTCTTGGTCTGTCAGGTGAGGCACAACGTGCCGCCATGGAAAAACGCTTATGGCAAGATGGCTATCATGTATCGATGCAGGCCTTCCATATCCAGATGGCCATGAACTATACCCGTTTACATCAAGGTAAATCGCGACCTGATCTTCAGGGTGTATTTGAGTTCATACGCTTACTGAATACTTCACAGCGTTTGTATAATCAGATTGATTTAAGTAAAGCTTCTCAAGCAGATAAGAATAAACTGGGACTAGGCGCCTTTAATGCGAAAAACATGAGCCGCCCTGACCTGATTTATGTACTCAGTTCAAAAATCATGGGCTATGACCTAAAAGATTTTTATGCACTTTATGGCTTGCCTGTAACTGCAACCGCACATGCTTCAGTCGCCATGCTTAATCTGCCTACCGCACCTTTGTATTTCTATGCGCAACCGGATGGCGGCTCAAATCGCCTGGCAACAGGACAATGGCTCACCATTCCAACGCATGGCCCTGTCCCTAATTATCCTTATTAATTGATCGATCAAATATAAAAAAATCCCCGCTTCGGCTGGGATTTTTTTATAGCAGAGCATTTTCATGATCAGTGTATTAGCGATCATTGAGAACCAAATAAATAGTGATTTACTTATTTTTCTTGTCTCGACTGCCCTCAAGGATTTCAATTAAGCTCAGATTAATATTTCTCGCCAGTTTTTTTAATTTCTCTCTCGGTTTTCCTCTGCAAAGAAAGCGGAAACTATAAAGCTCATCCTTATAAGAAATTACATAGAAAAAAGTTCCTACTGGCTTTTCTTTGGTTTCTGTCCCGCCTCTTTTTAAGAGTCCTGTACAGGCAATATAAATATCAGAATAAAACATTTTCTTGGCTTTTCTGACCATTTCCTGCGTGACTTCCATAGATTCTGGAGTATATTTTTTAATAAATTCAGGTTTGATTTTTAAAATATTCTCTTTGACACCCATGTCATAACACACCAGTCCGCCATATAAAATATCACCCGAATATTTATTTTGGGAAAATCGGTAAGCCAGGTAACCTGCTGATGCACTCTCTAGAAAAGTAATACTTAATTTTTTTTTGGCGAGTAATTTTATACATTTATTCATAGAGTAAACTCCTGACTTTATGATCATCTATTGAGTATTAAATATTCAAAAATAAAAGATTAAATACTTAGCTTCTGAATGTCCTAGCAAAACCAAAACTGAACTGCCCTTGCTCACCATCTTAAACCAGCTGTATATCCTCAGTCATTTATATGACTTAAGTTCATACCAACGAAACTTATAATAACCTTGACGGGTTTTAACTCTGATTGGCTTTCTGATTTGATGTGTATTAGATTTTTTATAGATTCATGATAGTTTTATGCCTAAAAGCATAAGTAGTAGAAGATATAAAATATAGATCACTGAAATGATGGCTAAGTCGATTTAAGTGTGAACTAAAATGTGCTTATTAATTCAGGGTTTATTTATAAGACGATGAATAGGTTTAATTAAGAAGTGAATAATTTCAAAGACAAAATCCTGGCAAGATACCAGGATTTTTATATGCACTTTTGGTCATGTCATATGACCACTAAATAATTTTGAAAATTTTGCCGCTGATGGTGCTTTGAAAAAACATTTCAAAACTTGGGCGAATATTTTCACCTTCAACCGTAATATGTTTAACGTTAGAATCCGATTGGGTATGAACAAAATCAGGGTCAACAGTAGCCTGAATCACGTATTGAACACCGAATTGATCTTTCACATTAATATTTTGCTTAAGCATAAATAAACCTTTAGTAATGATTATAAGAGAGATCGGCTAGAAATTGGTTAGCCAATATATAATTTAAATATTAAATAACTTTATGATTTAATTTAAATAATTGATTTAAAGATGTATAAAATGTACGACCGTCTAGATTCAGGTCAACTTCGATTCCTGATTGAAGCAGTACTCTTTTACCTACTTCAATTTCCTTAAAACCTTGACGTGTATTTTGCATTTTATTCAAGGGAATCAAAGAAACAATAATTTCTGTACCATTTTTAGATTTTGCAATTAATTCATTAATTTTTAACAACTTGTATCCTATTTTTATACTTCTTCCAATCTAGAAAAAGCTTTTTAACTTTTATTTAAAACAATAAAAAAGCACTGATGCGTGCTTTTTTATTCTACAGACTTATAGCGCAGTAATATTTACAGCATTTGGGCCTTTTTGACCTTGAACTACGCTGAATTCAACTTGCTGACCTTCCATTAAGGTTTTAAAACCTGAACTGGCAATTTCACTGAAATGAGCAAAAACATCTGGACCAGATTCTTGTTGAATAAAACCGAAACCTTTAGTTTCGTTGAACCACTTTACAGTACCTTTAACAATATTTGAGTTTGACATAATAAAACCTACTAATTTTTAATAATTTTTAGTCATCTGAATGACCAGTTGTAACTTTGAAAATAATAAAGAATGGAACTTAAAATCTGGATAAAACGAAGGATTATGAATAAAACGACGATACTTAAGGAAGATTTTTTGCAACAAGACTTTTTTCTAGTTAAGGCCAGTATACAGGAAGATTTAAAATAATCAAGTTTTCTTATATATATATTTAATTACTTTATAAATATTATTTTATTATTTACAGAATTTTCATTATATTTTATTTAATTTCAACGACTTGATAAAATAAATCCATATTGCTTGAGTGAGTTAAACTTTTACATTTTAGTGTACTTTCGTTTCCTGCAAACAAAGAAGCAGAGAAATAACAATGTCATCGCTCTGCTTTACTTAATTTTAAACTGCCCTTTCCCTAATAATATTAAAAGGTCACACGCTTATATTCCCGGTATTCCGGTATCCAGAAATTCGCATCTATGGCTTTCTGCAGCACCTCAGAACCAACTTTTGGAGCGACGCCATCCTCAACCGCAGCTTGTGCAACCCTTAGAGCAATAATCTTGGAAATATGCTGAATCTGATCCAGATCTGGCAACAAATTGGCGGTTGGGTCTTGAAGTTTTGGAGAGCATTCTGCTAAGGCATTACTTGATGCCATCAGCATATTATCCGTGACTCGTGTAGCGCCTGAAGCAATCACGCCTAGTCCAATTCCCGGGAAAATATAAGAGTTATTACATTGAGAAATAGTATAAATGTGTTCCTGATAATTAACGGGTGCAAATGGGCTACCTGTAGCAATCAGAGCTTTCCCATTGGTCCATTGAATAATATCGGCTGGAACAGCTTCTACGCGAGAAGTAGGATTCGATAAAGGAAAGATGATCGGATGTTCACAATTTTCAGCCATGGTCGTGATTACTTCTTTACTAAATAATCCCGGCTGTCCAGATACCCCAATCAGTACTGTGGGTTTTGCATATTTGATGACATCCAATAGAGAAATAATCTCTTCGGCATTTCCCCATTCAGCAATATTTTCTGGTTCTTGAGCCAGTTTTCTCTGGAAATTTAATAGGTTTGGCTGGTTTTGAGTAATAAGGCCGAAGCGATCCACCATAAAAACCCGCTTACGCGCTTCAGCATCAGTCAGGCCTTCTGCCACCATTTTTGCCACAATCTGTTCAGCGATCCCACAACCGGCTGAACCTGCTCCCAAGAAAGCAATGGTCTGATCTTTTAATTGTTTGTTTGACGCATAGGAAGCTGCAATCAGACTGCCTACTGCCACAGCTGCCGTACCCTGAATATCGTCATTGAAGCAACATACTCGATCGCGATATTTTTCCAGTAAAGGCATGGCATTGTGCTGGGCAAAATCTTCAAATTGAATCAGCGCATCGGGCCATCTTTGCTGAATTGCCTGTATCACCATTTCGACAAATTCATAATATTCATCACCGGTGATACGAGGCTGACGCCATCCCATATAAATCGGATCATTCAACAGCTGCTCATTGTTCGTGCCTACATCCAAAGTAATTGGCAAGGTATAGGCCGGACTAATGCCTCCGCAGGCCGTATATAAAGCCAGCTTTCCAATCGGAATGCCCATTCCGCCAATGCCCTGATCGCCTAAACCAAGAATGCGCTCTCCATCCGTAATCACAATCACTTTGACATTTCTTCGATTCACGTTATGCAGGATGTGCTCAATATGATCCCGATCTGGATAGGAAATAAAAACCCCGCGATGACGGCGATAAATCTCGGAAAAATGCTGACATGCTTCTCCTACCGTTGGCGTATAGATGATCGGCATCATTTCGCTTAAGTGATTTTCGATCAAATGATAGAAAAGCGTCTCGTTGGTGTCCTGGATGTTACGTAGGTAAATATGCTTATTGATTGCATCATTGAATGAGCAGTATTGCTGATACGAACGCTGACTTTGTTCCTCAATCGATTCGATCACTTGGGGCAAAAGTCCATGTAAATTAAAATGAATACGTTCTTCTACAGAGAAAGCTGAGCCTTTATTCAGCAATGGGAGTTCAAGTAATGCAGTGCCTGCGTAGGGAATATAAAGTGGACGTTTAGGATTCAGAGGTTCAGTTGCCATTTTTAACTCGCACTTTAAGATTCGACATAAATGAAAGCCGAAAAGAACAAAAAATTATCCTACTATCCTAGTCGACTTTCAGCTGTTTCAGTCATTCAGCGAATTAATAATGAAAAATGTTCTATTTAATAAACTGATAACGGCAATAAAATAAGCTCTAAATTTTTATATCCTCTTGTCAGATAAAAGTTTGGATCATACTTTTTGAATTTAGGCTTAAGCTAATTGCCTGAGATTAAATTTTAGAAATTAAAGCTATATGCATTCGTTTTTATTCATTTATTTTTTTAATAAGAAAATATCTTAGAAATTAGATCAATTAGCTTGTTATCTATCTGCTTTATCTAAAAAATCAGACAATTTCCCACTCAATAAAACTTAGGCAATAAAAAACCCCGATCAATGATCGGGGTTTTTCGTATCTGGCGGAAGCGGTGAGA
>ENA-UOWJ01000371-UOWJ01000371.1-bioreactor-metagenome-genome-assembly--contig:-NODE-371-length-21129-cov-112.770618_pt1 | contig 21129 bp, 18 predicted proteins | sample MGYA00238156_ERZ761611 | MGnify/ENA primary metagenome ERZ761611 (study PRJEB28900, sample SAMN06268034) | bioreactor metagenome | isolation source: Joint BioEnergy Institute, California, USA...
GCAACTATCCACGTACCGGAATCCCACCAACACCGGCTCTCTGCAACGCTTCAAAGCTGCCTACTCTTCTTACTCATCGATTTATTCATGTTCTATTTTTTCATCGCTACATACAAAAAGTCCCCCATCCGTAAAGGACGAGGGACCGCGGTACCACCTTTATTAGCTATAACAGCTCACTTTCGCGTTTAAGTATGATAACTTAAACTGTCTCAGATAACGACGAGACAATATCGCCAAAGCCTACTGCGACATTTTGGTTCGGTTTGGAAGCTCAGAAGCCCATTCTTCTATCCGATCACACTGGTTCGCACCACCCACCAGCTCTCTTTTTGTGTCAAAATAGAATACTCTTCTTCTTCATCGCCTGAAAACTTTTGAATTATTGAAGTAAATAATAAAACAATTCAAACCATTTGTCAACAACAAATTTTCTTATAAATTTATTTGTGGTATAAAATCTTTTTCATGCAAATAGTGAATCACAGTTTGAACAGACTCGGCCAATGACAGTTTTTCTGTATCGATGATTAATTCCGGGTTTACCGGTTCTTCATACGGTGCATCAATGCCCGTAAATTCCTTAATTTCACCGGCACGGGCTTTTTTATACAGCCCTTTTGGATCGCGATTTTCACAAGTTTCCAAGCTGCATTTTACATAAACTTCGATAAATTCCGCTTCACCAATAATCTCTCTTGCTTTGTCCCGATCTTTTTGGTAAGGAGATATAAAGGCTGTCAATGTAATTAATCCGGCATCAACCATTAATTTTGTTACTTCTCCAATCCGGCGAATATTTTCTGCCCGATCCTCGGGACTAAAACCTAAATCTTTGTTTAAGCCAAATCGAATATTATCTCCATCTAAACGATAAGTGTGGACGCCCAGTTGGTGAAGTTCCTTTTCCACGGCAACGGTAAGTGTGGACTTTCCTGAACCGGATAAACCGGTAAACCAAACAGCGGCACTTTTATGTTTTTTTAATATTTGGCGGTCTTCCTTCGTCACTTTTGAATCATGCCAAACAATATTTGTTGCATTTCCCATTCCATTTCCCCCAAATTTAATTGTTACCGTTGACTTATTTGAATAAAAGAAGCAAATCTGTTCTCCTGCGGGGCGCTCGGCCCACAGGATGAAGGTAGACATGAGTAGTAACAGGACGGCTTTAGTTTTAGCCGGCCGGTTTAAACATCGCAAATAGGTTTGCCATGCGCTTTTTTTCCTTCAATCAGTTTGTTGCATATCCTTTTCTTAATACTTCAGCAACTTCCGGACGCGAAAATTCCTTAGGCAAGTCTTCCCCATTGCGAAGTTTTTCCCGCACCTTTGTGCCACTCAAATGAACATGTGCGGACCTGTCATGAGGGCAAGTTTTTGCTGTCGCCATATTCCCGCATTTTGTGCAATAAAAAGCATGCTCGAATTTTAAAATTTGGATTTCTAATTCATCCTCATATTTGGAAATTAATTCTTGCGCCTCATATGTTCCATAATAGTCACCGACACCGGCATGATCACGTCCGACAATAAAATGCGTGCACCCGTAATTTTTCCGGACAATTGCATGCAAAATGGCTTCTTTCGGTCCGGCGTAACGCATAGCGGCAGGATAAATCACGAGCCTGGCTCGATCTTTAGGAAAATAGTTTTTCAAAATAACTTGATAACTTTCCATTCTTATATCAGCCGGAACATCATCGGATTTTGTTTCACCGATGAGCGGGTTGAGTAACAAACCATCGACAGATTCCAAGGCACATTTTTGAATATATTCATGGGCCCGGTGAACGGGATTTCTCGTTTGAAAACCGACGATTGTTTTCCAGCCCAAGTCGGCAAATAATTTTCTTGTTTCAGCCGGTTCGAAATAGAAGTCTTCAAATTGGCCGTGGTCGATCCGGTTTAATAAATAGACCGGGCCGGCAAAATAAACATCACCTCTTTCAAATAATTTTTTCACACCCGGGTGGTTTAGGTCGGTCGTCCCGTAAACAAGTTGTGCTTCTTTTTCTTTATCAGGATAATATTTTTCCTCCAACCGTAGAATTCCATAGACAATACCATCTTCCCCTTTAAGGGCTATCTCTTTACCAATATCATATAGATCCGCATCATCGTTGGACACGGGGAGAGTAATGGGAATACTCCAAAGCGTACCATCACTAAGGCGCATTTCCTCTATCACCCGTAAATAATCCTTTTCCCCCATGAAACCGGTAAGCGGGCTAAAACCGCCAATCGCGATCAATTCTAAATCTGATAAACTCCAACGATCCAATTTTAATGATTTTAACGATTTTACTATATTTAAATAAAACTCTCTTTCCTGACCCGACAAAACTCGCTGAACCAGTTTTCCACCATGGGCCGGAATTCCTTTTTGTTCTTCCTTCATTGTAACAGCCATTAATACCCCTCCCGTAAAATCAACAAAAACCTTTTATAACTGGATTTTTGCTCCATGTAAGGCACTTCTTGGCACAACGTCATCCCCGAATAAAGGATAATGATTGAACGGTTTCGTAAACACGATCCTTTAATGCTTCCTTTATGTTTGGATGGCTTCCAAGTTGCTTTGTTAATATAATTTGCTTTTTTACATCTTTATGCGTAACGATGGTCTTTTGCAAGTCGTTCATTAAAAATCCGGTAAACCATAAATAAGGAACAACCCATACTTGTGAATAGTTACCTTTTAATGACAATGCAAATTCCTCTGCAAAAGACGGTTTACAAGCTGCCAAAAAACAATAGTTTACATTTTTAAAATGGATTTTTTCGCTCAACATTTTTGCAAGCCTTTCAATATCTACTTTCGTTTCCGGATAAGTACTGCCTCTTCCAACCAACAGGATTTTCGCCTGATGATTGATTGGTACACCTGTTTCGTTAATCCGGTCTACTAAAATATCAATTAACCGATCTTGGACACCAAGGGGTTTCCCGTATGCAAAAGATATATTCGGATATTTTTCTTTGTTTGCTTCGAGCTTTCTAGGTATATCAATATAGTAATGGCCGGCACTTAATAGCAACACAGGAATGACAGCGATTTTCGTTACACCTTTTTCAATGAGTTTGGCAATCCCTTGGTCGATATCAGGCTGAGCCAATTCTAAAAAACAACATTCCTGAAACGAAACATCGACCTCATTCATCACCGAAGCAATAAAATCCTGAACTTCCGCTATTGCAGCTAAATCACGACTCCCGTGACAAACATATAAAATTCCCAGCATACACTTTCTCCTCACTAACCGAGTGCTGCCTGAATTGGAAATGCTTGTTGAACCGCATTCCATTCAAACCACTGAATCGTTTCCCTTAACCGGACCACTTCACCAATGACAATCATTGCCGGATTTTGAATATGTTTTGCCTTCTCGATTATATTTTCCAGCGTTCCTGTTACGGTTTCTTGTTTTGTCGTTGTTCCGCAATGGATGATGGCGATTGGTGTGGATGGATTTTTTCCATAGCGAATTAGTCGTTCACAAATACTCGGTAATTGTTTTACACCCATATAGACACAAATTGTGTCCGTTCCCTGTGCCAAATATCGCCAATATTGTTCCGTATCGGCACCTTCTTGTCTAACACCGGAAATAAAAGTAACCGAGGAACTGTAATCTCGATGGGTTAAGGGAATTCCTGCATAGGCAGGGACAGCAGAACCGGCAGTAATCCCCGGAACAATTTCAAATGGGATCCCGCATTTCCTTAACGCTTCTGCTTCTTCAGCTCCGCGTCCAAAAATAAAAGGATCTCCACCTTTTAATCTCGCAACAACTTTACCTTGAGCAGCGAACTTACATAACAAGCTATTTATTTTTTCCTGTGATAACGTATGCTGGTTCGGGCTTTTCCCGCAATAAATTAATTTGGCATCTTTTTTAGCATATGCAAGTAATTCTTGGTTAGCTAAACGATCATAAAGGATTACATCTGAATGTTGGATAATTTTTAAACCCTTAACGGTTATTAATTCAGGATCACCCGGTCCCGCTCCTACTAAATAAACTTTCCCCATTGTTTCACCTCATTCTTTCTTTGTTAGCACTCGCACTATATTTCAAAACTCTTTTAGGCTGAAAAAATTGTTCAATAAGTCTTTTTTCGATAAACGAAATATCCATTTACCAAAGAAGATCAATTATTCTATTCCAAAAATGAACGATTTTTTTGTTTGGCTGAAGATGTTTTATTTGTTTTTAACCGTTTTTGAATCATGAAAATCTAATCCGGAATGAACTTCTTCCACATAACCGGTTCGAATGACAAAATCACCAAACCGCTCTCCTTCTTTTCGTTCTTTTGCATAGTGCAGGAAAATTGGATATAAAGCTTCTAAAATTTCCTTTTCCCCAATATTTTCTTTGTATAATTTATTTAAACGATTGCCGGCAAAACCGCCACCCAGATACAGGTTGTATTTTCCGGGTGCTTTCCCGATAAATCCGATTTCTGCCAAAGCCGGTCTTGAGCAGCCGTTTGGACAGCCTGACATTCGAATGACTATTTCATTCTGTTTGAGCCCGACTTCTTTTGTAATGGCTTCAATCTTTTTGAGCAGAGTCGGAAAATACCGTTCAGACTCGGCCATCGCCAATCCGCAAGTTGGGAAACCGACGCAACTCATGGAATTTTGCCATAAAGGAGATGCATATGTTCCGCCAGCTAAATGATATTGTTCTACCAGTTTCTCAATTTCTTTTTTCTTTTTTGCTGTTATATTAGCAATAATGACATTTTGATTCGGGGTTAATCGAAATTCACCGGTATGGATTTTGGCAATTTCTCTTAATCCGGTGAGAAATTGGGTCTCTTCATCGTCTTTTACCCGGCCACTTGGAATAAATAACGTTAAATGCCATTTCTTATTTCCTTTTACCCAGCCAAATTGATCTCCATTATGGGTAAAATGGAATGGTCTTGCCTCTTCCAATTCCCAACCTAACCGATTGTGTAACTCGGTTTTAAACCAATCAATGCCCCTGGAATCAATCGTATATTTGAGACGGGCATTTTTCCGATTTGAACGATTCCCGTAATCACGTTGAACCAAAACAACTTTTTCGGCTACATCGACTACTTTATCCGTTGGGCAGAAACCGATCACACGGGCAATTTGCGGATACGTACGATAATCGCCGTGGGTCATCCCCATCCCGCCGCCAACCGCAACATTGAATCCTTTTAATTCACCATCTTCTTCAATCGCAATAAAGCCTAAATCTTGGGAGTAAATGTCTACATCATTGGAAGGCGGAACCGCAATCCCAATTTTAAATTTTCGCGGTAAATACGTAGGTCCATAAATCGGTTCAATTTCTTGACCAACGCTTGTGTCGATTACTTTTTCTCCGTCCAACCAAATTTCATGATAGGCAGGTGTTTGCGGCAGTAGATGGTCACTTATTTTTTTTGCCGCTTCATAAACCTCGTAATGAACATCCGATAAATTTGGATTCGGAGTACACATAACATTCCGATTTACATCACCGCAAGCAGCAAGTGTTGTAAAAAGTGCCTCATTGATTTCTTTCATTGTTTGTTTTAAGTTCCATTTCAAGACACCATGCAATTGGAACGTTTGTCTTGTCGTCAGTTTCAAAGTTCCATTGGCATAAGTAGTTGCAAGCCGATCCATTTCCAACCATTGCTTTGGGGTTGCCAGTCCCCCGGGCATCCGCACACGAATCATGAACTGATAGTCCGGTTCCAATTTTTTTCGGCGGCGTTCATCTCTCACATCGCGGTCGTCTTGTTGATAGCTTCCATGAAATTTTAATAATTGATTATCATCGGGCGAAATGGCTCCGGTGATCGGGTCCTTTAATCCTTCCGCAATTGTCCCTCGCAAATAATTACTCTCCCGTTTAATCCGCTCATTATCACTAAGTTTTGTTTTATTTTGTTCCATGCTTTATCGCCTCCAAAGATTAATAAACATCTCGCTGGTAACGCTTTTGTTTTCGCATTTCATCAAGATAAACACTGGCTTGTTCACTAGTCAAACCACCCTCTTTTTCTAATATAGTAAGGAGGGTTTGATGAACATCACGGGCCATATGCTTTTCATCTCCACACACATAAACAACAGCCCCTTCTTCCAGCCATTGATAAAACTCTTTCCTTTTTTCAAGCATCCGGTGTTGGACATAAACCTTTTTTGCCTGATCTCGCGAAAAAGCAACATCCATTTTTGTTAGCACCCCATCTTTTAACCATTTCTGCCATTCAACTTGATATAAGAAGTCTTGTGAGAAATGTTGATCACCAAAAAACAACCAACTTTTCCCTGTGATTCCTTCTGATTCGCGTTCTTGCAAAAATGCGCGAAACGGTGCCACACCTGTTCCCGGACCGATCATAATAATTGGTGTATCCGGATTACTTGGTAGTCTAAAATTTGGATTTTGATCCACATAAACATTCAACACGTCACCGGGTTGAATCCGCTCAGCAATTTGCGAGGAACATACACCTTTTCGTTTGCGATCATGTGCTTGAAAACGGACGGCTCTTATGGTGAGATGTACTTCATCCGGATTTGCTTTAACGCTATTGGCAATCGAATACTGGCGTACCGGCAATTTTCTTAGAATATGAATGAAATCAGCGGGTTTAAGGTGTACCGGCCGAAAATCCCGGACAAAATCAAGTAAATCTCGACCATCTAAATATGATTTTAGTTTTCCTTCATTGCCCGGTTCCGTAAGTTGCTTTAACTCTTCATTATGAATCAGTTTAGCCGCCGACTGAACGAATGATTTCGTTAGTCTAGAAATCTCAAATTTGGTGAGAAAGGCTTTTCTCAAGGAATAAATATCACCTTTCTCGTTAATTTGCACTGATTCTTCTGGGTCCCATCCGAGTTCTTTGATTAAACGGTCAACAAGTTCCGGATCGTTTTCCGGTAAGATTGCTAAACTATCTCCCGGCTCAAATATCAGACCGGAATCTTCTAACGATAAAACTAGGTGACGCGTTTCTTTATTCGAACCCCTGCCATTTAAATTAATATTTTCAAGTACTTCAGCCGGATAAGGATTCTTTTTCGAGTAAACGGAATTTTTTTCTTCCAACAGAGTAGCTGCCGCTTGATTTTCCGAAACAGATATGGCAGTTGCGTTTGCATGGCCCGTTTCTTGTAAAGCGGCAACGACTCCATTGATCCATTGTTCTGCTGGTTCCTCAAAATCAATATCACAATCAACCCTTGGATAAAGTCGTTCTCCACCTAATTCTTCTAAACGTTTGTCAAAATCCTTCCCAGTTTGGCAAAAAAATTCGTACGACTCATCGCCTAAAGAAAGTACGGAAAATCTAACATTTTTTAATTTTGGTGCCCGCTTACTGTGTAAAAATTCATAAAAGGTTCTGGCATTTTCCGGTGGCTCTCCTTCCCCGTGAGTACTGGTGATAATGATTAAATCCTGGACCTTTTTTAAATTTTGCGGTTTAAAATCGTCCATCGAAAATGATTGCACCGGAATTTTTTTTGCTTGTAATTGTTCAACAAGCGTCCTTGCCAGCGATTGCCCATTACCTGTTTCAGAGCCAACCAGTACAGTCACTTCACGAGTTTGAATGGTTTGTTCCGTGTTTAGGGTGTTGGCAGCTGTTTGAACAACTTGCACGCTTTGTTCTTGCCCGGCAATGGACGGGTAGGAAAGGAACCCACACAACCATATTTTTTGTGCTTCAGTTAATGTCGGGATTAACCTGTTCAAATATTCGCGTTGCTCTTCATTAAATGGGCTATTATTCACATTAAATTGCAAAGCGCTTCACCTCATCATTTCTTCTCTTACATTTTAAAGATAGTATTCATATGAAAATAGTATGTTTTTAGATTACGAATATCCAACTTGGCGACAAATGAACTCATTTGCCATCTAGTTTCCCATTTTAAATGAAATGAATTGATTCTCACTTCGCCGGGGTATGCAAACCACATTCCGTTTTATTAAAACCAACCCATCTTCCAGAGCGTTGATTATTTGGATCGGTTACTGGTAATGTGCATGGCGCACAACCGATGCTCGGGTATCCTTGATCATGTAAAATATTATAGGGCAATTCGTTTTGACGGATATAAGCCCAAACATCTTTCCAAGTCCAGTAAATTAATGGACAAACTTTAATAGATTTAAATCTTTCGTCCTTATTAACAAAATCTGTATTCTTTCTGCTTGGGGACTGTTCCCTGCGAAGTCCGGAAATCCAGGCTGGGACTCCATACAAAACTTCTTCCAACGGCCTTATTTTTCGCAAAAAGCAACATAAATCAGGCTCCGTTTTCCACAGCTCCGAACCGTACTTTTTTGCTTGTTCTTCTAAAGTCAGCTTTGGTTTTTTTAGTTGAATATTTAAACGCGGGTATTTACTTTTTACTTTTTCAATCAATTCATATGTTTCCTTAAAATGAACACCCGTATCGAGAAAAACAATAGTTGCTTCCTGTTGAACTTTGGCAATCAGATCCACTAAGACAATTCCCTCTGCACCAAAGCTACAGGCGTAAACAATGGAATCTCCATATGTCTTATATGCCCATTGTAAAACAGGTAATGCTCCTTTTGTTTCATCTGTAAACAATTGATCTTTGAAAGGATCATCTGTAAAAGTATCATATAAAATCCGCTGCTCAATCATCTTTTCACCTCAAAAAAATCCCCTCTTTATTTTGGTAAATAAGAAGGGATGAATTTAAAAATTTTCCTTCTTATCTTTCAGACAACTGTCTGCTGGAGTTGGCACAGTGTTTTTAAACCTGTTGCCGAGGTTTCTTCGGGCCAGTCCCTCCACCTCTCTTGATAAGAATATCATCTTTTCCGATAAATTTAATATGAATTAAGTTTAAACGGTTGCACTATAAAAGTCAATAAGTTTTTTGAAAATAGGACCTATTCCTCTTTTTGGCTCTTCTTTACATAGGCTAAGTACAGTCCTACTACATCCATATCATAACATGTATACAAAACTCTTGAACCAACCATATCCTCTATTTCATTAAATAAAAAATGTCCCTCTTCATCTAAAAGAAAATCAATCCCGACAAAATCAAACTGTGCGAGTTGCGTGATTTTCTTAACTAATCGCTTTTCACTTTCATTAAGTGAATATGGTTCAACCTTGCCACCTAAAGAATAGTTGGCTTTAAAGCCCTTTTCGGAATATCTTTTGACAGCCGCTAAAATTTCGTTTCCCATAACGAACACACGTATATCAATTCCGGGATTTGTACAGATTTCCTGTAAAATAAACTCGTCGTCGGAAAATAACGATAGTTTTTCTGCCAATTCCTCTTCATTTGCAACGAGAAATACTCCTCTTCCTCCGTGCCCGGCAACTGATTTTAAAATGAGCGGAAAATCACCGTCAAACTGTTCGACACAAAAATCATGCCGGTTTCCAATCCATGTTTTCACAGATTTAATACCATTTGCGTTGATAAATTGATGGGTTTTCCCTTTATGGTTACAAATTTCCGTTATCATGGCCGTATTAAACACGCGGCACCCCATCTTTTCAAAATGAGTTGCAATGATACTATTTCGACTCCGATTAATAACAAAATCTGGTGTTGATAATCGCTTTCCTCTTACCGTCACGTAAAATTGGTCATCAATTCCAAGGAAAAGTTCATCTGTCAAAACAAAGTCAATGGTTAACCCATATTCCTGTGCCCTTGCGATGAATTGTTGGGCAAACCATTGATTTTTCTTATAATCTTCCCGTCTGTAAATCAATAAACCACTATGCATAACTCGTTCTCTCCAATATGTAAGCAAAAATATATTCCGACACATCGATGCCAGTACAGTCAAACACATTTTTTATATGGGCATTGGAATTTACTTCACAGATTATCGGTTCATCATTTGCTCCAAATAATAGATCAACACCGGAAAAATCAGCTCCCACCGCTTGTGATGCCTTTATTGCCAGCTCCTTAAAAGCTTTAGGGGGATCAAACCTTTGCATCATACCGCCATTTGTTACATTCGCACGGAAATCTTTCTCATTGAATCTGAGCATGGAAGCCACTACTTGATCCCCGACAACATACAATCGGGCATCTTTCCCGGAACTGGATGAAATAAATTGTTGATAAAGGTGTGGCCTATATAACAGCTCTTGCCTTTTGGCGATCAATTCTTCCCGGTTTTTTACTAAATAAACCTGTTCACCAAATGAACCGTAAGCTTCCTTTATAACAATTGGGTAATCAAATTCCCTTTCCACTTGATCGATAAAATAGTCATTTGTATCTATCGTACCAGGAAACATCATTGGTGAAAATAACGTTTTCGGCATTCGTATCCGTTTCTTTGCTAATGTTTGAAATGTAGCAATTTTATCATCACATATTTCAATCGTATTTGCCTGATTGAAAAGCTGATAATCTAATCCTTCCAACTGTTTGGCCAGCCGAATATCTTTATCTAAAAATAGGATAAAATCAGGCTGAAACAAACCATCCATTTTTACTTGCAAAGAATCAGCCATAACGAAACTATATATCTCGTTGTTTTTAACCGGCAGTAATTGGATGCCGACTTTTTTCGCTGCGGAAATGTACATTTGATTGATTTCCAAAAATTTTTTAGAAACTAAACCACCGTTATATATTAGCCAGCCTTTTTTATTCATGAATACATCACCTTATTTCCTCATTCCATCTGAGACCATTATATAGAAAAAAAATCACAATGTAATCCGTAAATATTTACTTGATACAAGTAGCAGGTATTTTTTAAAAATATTGACATATATAAATTCAAAAACTATAATCAGAAATAACTAAAAAGACCATTATCGTTTTATATGAACTAATCGGATTATTTGTGGTTTTCGTTTTAATGGAATGAAGAGAGAGGGAAAAATCAGTGAAAAAAAGAATATTAGAGCTACAACCTTATAAGCCGGGAAAATCACCTGAGGATATAAAAAGAGAATATAATATTGATAAAGTCATTAAGTTGGCTTCAAATGAAAATCCATATGGCTGTTCTTCAAAAGTGGCACAGACCGTTCTAAGTTCACTTCATGATTCTGCCATCTATCCGGATGGTTATGCAACAGAGCTTAGGAAAAAGGTTTCTGAACATTTACATATTGATGAAAATCAGTTGTTATTTGGAAGCGGGCTTGATGAAGTTATTCAAGTGATTAGCCGTGTTCTTTTATGTGAAGGGGACAATATAATAACAGCCAATGAAACCTTTCCACAGTACAAACATCATGCGATCATTGAAGGTGCGGAAGTTCGGGAAATCCCACTAGATAACGGTTCTTTCGATTTGGACGGAATGTTTCAAGCGATTGATGATCGTACAAAAATCGTATGGATTTGCAACCCGAATAACCCGAGCGGAACTTATTTAAATGAAGAAACACTGGTCCGGTTTCTGGAAAAAGTTCCCCCGGAAATTGTGGTCGTCCTTGATGAAGCATACTATGAATATGTAACAGCCGATGATTATCCAAATTCTATCCCTTTATTAACGCATTTTAATCATTTAATCGTTTTACGGACATTTTCAAAAGCTTACGGTCTGGCCGCTTTCCGAATCGGCTATGCAGTCGGCAATGCTCAACTAATCGAAAAAATCAATATTGCCCGGCTCCCGTTCAATACTTCAACATTTGCTCAACAGGCAGCCCTCGCCGCACTTGAAGACCAAGATTTTGTCAAAAAATGTGTCCGGAAAAACGCTGAATGTCTGAGAGATTTTGAACAAACTTTACAGAGACTGAATGTTGAATATTACCCGTCCCAAGCTAACTTTATCTTTATTCGAATTGCTTCATCAATGGAACTGTTCAACTTTTTCTTGAAAAAAGGGTATATTGTCCGTCCTTTTCCAAACGGGGTTCGAATCACCATAGGCACTAAAGAGCAAAACAAAGAAGTTTTAGGTGTACTTGAAGATTATGTAAAAGGCCATGTTTTCAATTCATGACGAATTTGTATTCCTATGTTTTTGATAACCCAACTTGCTGCTGATCGGTTTTCAGCAGCTTTTTTATGTACCCGTGTAATAGGTAATTGTATGTCTGAGTTTCCTATTTTCCTAATGAAATTCATTATCTAATTGGTACAGAAAATCACAGTTACATCCCATGAATTTCCAGAAAATTTCACTTAAGTAGCATCTATCTTCATATTGTAATAAAATGCGTTTAGGAGAATACAGTGGAGGTGAGGACATGGACCCGCTTGAAATTATGTTACATGTAAACCGTGTTATCCCCTATTACCGTCCCGTCATCAGTGCCGAAACACAACTGGTAATAGGATATGAAATAGAAGCATTTTTTCAGGAAGAGGAAAGTACCGAACAAAATATTGACTGGTTTTTCAAAGATTTGACCATTCCCGATGAATTTCGTTTGGAACTAAGTCACCTTTTACTGGAAAAAGCGATCGAATATCAGATGAAAACAGATCCTTCCATGTACATATTTTTTAATTATGACACAAACCTATTGATGAAAGATCGAGGTGAATGTTTAGAACAGCTTCTAGACATATATACCAAAAAAGGATTTGATATAAATAAACTAATCATCCAGTTAAAGGAAGAGTTTAAAGCAGAAGAAATGGATTCCGCCCGAATTTTGTTCAACTATTTAAAATCTATAGGCATCCGAATCGCCCTTGATGATATCGGTGGACGGAGCGGCAGTTTTGATCGGTTAGCATATTTGAAGCCCAATCTTGTAAAAATTGATGTTGGTTTTTTAAAAGATAATGAATCACCGCATCTATACAGAGATGTTCACCACTCGCTTTCATTATTAGCGCAAAAAATCGGGGCAACATTAATGTTCAAAAATATATCTACTTACCTGCAATTAAATCATGCTTGGCGTAATGGGGGCCGATTTTATCAAGGGAATTACTTAATAAGAACCGAACGAGAGTTTGTTTCGATTGATTGCTGTCAAGAAAAGATGAAAAGGGATTTTCAATTATTTGTTAATTATGAACGAAAAAAAATTAAGGCACAAATGGCGTTAACAAATGCAATTAATCAACAATTAAAATCCATTTTAATATCCTATCATTCGGATGACCCTTATGATAAAACAATTTTAAAAATCGGAAAGGCCTGCTCCGATTATGTATTTCGTGTTTATATATGTAATGAAGAGGGTTTGCAACTTTCAGCCAACGCTGAGAAAGATAATGATGGTAATTGGTGTTTAAAAGAGGAAATTCGGAATAAAAACTGGAGTTGGCGACCGTATTTCTTTGAAAATATCGCTCGAATGAACATTGAAAAAAAAGGCATCTTATCCGATTTATATACAGATATCGAGAAAAACGAACAAATTCGGACATTTTCCTATCCAATATCCGATACACTATATGTTTTCCTCGATATTCCATATTCCTATTTATATGAGCAAGAAGGGCTATTATAAGTTAAACTATGGAGGTTTAAAGAAAACTCGGGGCTACCCGAGTTTTCTTCATTCATTCTGTTACTTTTGTCCAGTGGAACTTGCCGCCACTTCCGACTGCGTGTAATTTGATTGATCCACATCCCCCTCTTTCACTGGTTGATCGACAACTCTCCATGACAATAGTAATGAACCTCCGATGATGCCCAATATTGTACCCAAAAATAGTCCACCAAGGGCACCGAGAATCGAAGTAATAGATAAAAAGATCGTAATGATACCAAAAATAATGTTTAATTTTATATAAAAATAGCTTAGAATTCCTATAATCGTTATAAGCCCTCCAAACAGAAGACCTAACACAACAAAATTTCCCGGGCGTAATGCCACTTCAAGTAAATGAATGGGCATGTACATAATAATTAAGCCAGCAATAAGCGATAATGTCGCTCCCCAAAACGGCCTGCTCATCCGCCATCTTTTAAATTTTTTTCTAAAGTTATGAAATTTGTTCATCTTAAACACTCCTAGACAAACAGGCTATTATTTTTTCACAAACTCAACTTTTAATCCCGGCAAAGTAACATATTCTTGGAATAAGTAATGGGTTTCAACATTTCCGTTTTTAATTGTGACCGTATCTGCACCTTGTGTAAATCCTTTCTTTAATGCTTCAGGATCATCAGATTTTACATAGTTCTCCGAGATATCCATATTTTTAAACTCTGCATTCCCTTGTACTAGTGCGGCTTTTTGGATTAAACCTTTAATTTCAACAGGGGTACCTTTATTACCGGCGGAAATCTTGACAGTATAATCCCCTAAAATGGGAATCTTCACATTTTTTGAAATGACAAGATCTGTGATTGTTGCCTTTTGAATATCATTGACAAATACTGGTTTTACATATTCTGGTGAATTTTTACTTGGGTCACCATAAAGATCACCATATAATTTAAAACCGGAACCTTTCAACTCGGAAAAGGAAACATTAAACTTGCCAATTCCACCAACACCTGCTGCATAAACGGCACCGTTAATTCCTACTGTAAAGAATATCCCCCCTAACAAAATAAAGCTCACGAATAAAGCGGAGAAAAACCATTTTTTAGAAGTTTTTCCTATTAAAATAGTTTCACTCAATTGACTCCCCCTCCTATTTATAAATGAAATCACTTTATGTTTTCAGTTTATTATAATTATTATAAAAATAAAGTCCTACCTTTGTCGGTAATTTATTTTTTTACCGACAAAGATAGGAAACGATCCAAAAACTTAAACGCTTTCTGTACCCCGTAATTAGTTTCACCACGCCAAAATTCATGCGATTTCTGAAAAAAGATTCGCCTATTTGCCTCTTTATTCACACTAACTTATGCTGATACCATTTTTCACCGCGAAATCTTAAGTAAAAGACTATACCGCGAATAGACCATTCAGTAATCATGGCAATCCAGACACCGACAATTCCAAATCCTAGAGTGATTCCTAAAATATAGCCAAGAACAACCCGGACAAACCACATGGAGAGAAGTGATGCTACTGAAGTAAAATTTGAATCCCCGGCTGCCCTCAATGCGGCAGGCATAACAAATGCGCTAGACCATAGGATCGGTTGAGCGATCGCTGATATAAGTACAATAACAAAAATCGTATGAATAATTTCCTCCGGCGCACTAAACATTTTCATCAACAATGGAAACAAAGGCATTAACACGGCGGATGTAACAATAAAAAACAATGATGACAAACCAATGAATGACATGGTAAATCGCCTTGCATCTCGAATATTTCTCCTGCCGATACATTGCCCAACGACTGTAACAATAGCAATACTGAGTGCATTGGGACCGATTTGAAACAGTAATGTAATCGAACCAGAAATTGCATTTGCAGTTAATGCTAACGTCCCTAGTTTAACGATAAATGTTTGAGTGATCAGCTTTCCACCATTGAAAAATAATTGTTCAGCAGCAAATGGAAGGCCGATAAACATAACCTTTTTTAAAATGGAAAAATCTAGTTGTAAAGCCTCTTTGATTCGAAAACGGATTGTATGATTGTATTTTATAATATAAAGTAAGGAAGCGGCCATTCCTATAATTCTTGCCGTGATAACAGAAATAATTAAACCTAAAACACCTAAACCAACAATTGTAATTAGAACAACATTCAAAATCGTATTAACAAGATTCATTATTAAAGAAAGCACCAGAACCGGTTTCGTTTCTCCAACTCCCCTTAATCCACCGCAAACAGCTTGATATATGGCGATGAAAGGATATGAAAAACAGCTCCCAATTAAATAAAGTTTTGCATTATGCAAAACATCAGCTTCTGCATCCCCAAACAACAAATTCAATAAAGGTCCATGAAAAATGATAACGAGGGCACTGAGTAAAACGGAAAAAATAGTTACCGCTGATACTGCCTGTGTCGCAGTCTTGGTTACCATTTTCCGGTTTCCAATACCTTTATATTGAGCAACGATAACTGTACCACCAGTGGCAATAGCAATAAAGACGTTTACTAAAAAGATATTCAAGGAGTCAACCATATTGACGGCACTAACTGCAGCAACCCCTGCTGAAGCAACCATCGCCGTATTCAGTAAACTCATGAAAATTAAAAAGGCCTGGTCCACTAAAATCGGGATGATGATCGAGATAACTTCCTGATAGCGAATGGAATCACCAGTAAAGTATTTATTTAGTAAATTGATCGTTTTTTGTTTTAATTTTGATTGGTTGCGATTTTTATTTTGGGCGGGCAATCGATATCGGCTATTTTGAACAAATTTCCTTTTATTCATTATTCAACACTTCTTTGACACATATTTATGAATAAGATCATTCATTTAATAATAGAACATGACTATTAATTATAACATGTTCTTTTATGAATTAAAGGGTTTTTAATGAAAAGTTTCATAAGCTTTTGATTCTCAAAAAATCGTGTTTCCCCACTCCAAACGATATTTAGTTGTATTTCTGTGATTAATCCCACGATACATTGTAATAGTGAAATTTATTCGAATCGTTTTTCAGCGGCTTAACCTAGATTGATGTGGATGCTAAGAGTTTGTGAATTGCTTTACAAAATCGTATTTATGTGGAAACTATCCGATCTTTATTGTGTGTACACATCGACGAAAACAGAAAACGACAACAGTAGAAAGCCAACAATCTTTTATCATTGTGGATTCACATTGACAAAGTGGAATCGACGCCAAGATATTCACGAAACATTTTTCTGTGCGCAACAGATAATTTTCCTGATATTAAACGTCTCTTCAGTATCTGCCACTTTTACTTTCAACTTACTAATAAGAGCAAATCCTCCAATTATGATTAAATTTAAGATATAATATTATCGATAATAATCTAGATTGGAGTCTTAAGAAATGTTACTAGCCGATAATCAAGCTATTGCACATTCAAATATAATCAAACAAATTGAAATAAAACAAAAAACTCTTTTCAGTATAACGACACCGATTGATCCATTTGATCCAGTTGTCTTTTATAAACAGGGAACGCCAAATATTGAAGGAAAACGATTTTTCTGGAAGAGTGCGAATGAAGATTTTTATTTAGTTGGCGTTGGAGCAGCTTTACTATTTTCCAATCTGGCTAAAAAAAATCGCTTTGAAGAAATTCAGCAATTTTGGAAACATATCATCCAAAATGCGGATATAGAAGGTTCCTCTACTTTTGGAACGGGACCGCTTCTTTTCGGCGGTTTTTCTTTTGACCCAGATACAATAAAAGAACAAGAATGGACCGACTATGGAGACACTTTCTTTTATTTGCCAAAATACATGCTGACCATCGTAAACGGTCAACACTATTTAACCTTTAACCAAGTCATGGACTCTACTAAGGAAAACAAAACTTCCTTATATAAACATATAGAGCTATACATAAACGATTTATTTACCCGGCAATCCACCGTTCCTGTTGAACAAGTCTCCATATCATCATGCACGGAAATAGGACAAGCCGAATGGATGAAAGCAGTTGAAGATATTGTAAACCTACTAAAATCCACCGATATAAAAAAAGTCGTTTTAGCAAGAAAAATGATGATTAAATTTACAAAATCGCCTTCCATTGCAACAGTTTTGGAACAACTAAGAAAAAACCAACCTGGTAGTTTCACGTTTGCTTTAGAATCTGGTTCCAGCTGTTTTCTAGGAGCCTCGCCGGAACGATTAGTAAAAAAAACCGGTGAAGAAGTAGTTTCCACATGTCTTGCCGGATCTGCACCAAGAAGTAAAGACTCTACTGAAGACGAATGTCTCGGTAAAAATTTATTAAATGACGCGAAAAATCGTTATGAACATCAGTTGGTTGTAAACATGATCACAAGTGCACTAAATCCTATTTGTACAGACTTAATTGTTCCAGAAGAGCCGATTTTAATGAAAACACCGGCTATTCAACATTTATATACACCAATCACAGGAAAAGCAAAAGCAGGACAATCGATTTTCAAAATGGTTGAACGTCTTCACCCAACTCCTGCCTTAGGAGGCGTACCAACGATAGAAGCATTAAAAATAATTCGTGAAAAGGAAAAAATGGACCGTGGACTCTATGCTGGTCCAATCGGATGGATAGATTTCCATGGAAATGGTGAATTTATTGTTGGCATACGTTCCGGCCTAATTCAAAATGACAAAGCAATATTATACGCAGGCTGTGGATTAGTTCCAGATTCAAATCCACAAGATGAATTAATCGAAACACGGATAAAGTTTCGACCGATGTTGCATGCGTTGGGAGGAGAAAAATAATAAACCATCAAGAAGCACTATTTCAAACAAAGGATTTATGAGTGGTTTGAGGAAGGAGAAAAACAATGAATTATCAAGAAGCATTAACCAAATATTTAGCCGCATTCATTTCTGGCCTTATTCAAGCAGGAGTAAAAGATGTTGTGATTAGTCCTGGTTCTCGCTCCACCCCTCTTGCTCTGCTAATTGCCGAAAATCGTGATTTAAATGTGTATATTGATATTGATGAACGTTCGGCCGGATTTTTCGCACTAGGGATGGCAAAAGCTTCCCAAAGACCGGTTGCTTTATTATGTACATCAGGAACCGCAGCAGCCAATTATTTTCCCGCTGTTGTTGAAGCAAACTTATCGAGAGTTCCGCTAATTATTCTAACGGCAGATCGGCCACATGAACTAAGGGATGTCGGTGCCCCGCAAGCTATTGACCAAATTCATTTATACGGAAATCATGTTCGGTGGTTTACTGATATGGCCTTACCTGAAATTAGCCAAGAGCAGTACGCCTTTCATACGGCTGTACGGGCGGTAAAAGAAGCAACAGGCCATATACAAGGACCGGTTCACCTTAATTTTCCATTGCGCGAACCGCTTCTACCGATTCTAGAACCATATCCTTTCACTGATAAAATAAAAGAATTGAAGATTAGTCAAGGAAATCTTACTATATCCAATGAAACAGCACGTGAAATAGCCGAGCAAATCCAACAAATTGAAAACGGTCTGATCATTGTTGGTGATATCGATAAACCTGAATTGGCCGAGGCGATCCATCAATTCGCCCAATTAACCGGTTACCCAATTCTTGCAGATCCACTGTCGCAATTGCGTAGTGGCGCTATCACTGATTCACACGTCATTGATAGTTATGATGCAATCTTGAAAAATGAACAAGCTATAAACTTTTTGAGACCTGACCTTATTATTCGTTTTGGGAGTATGCCTGTATCGAAGCCACTTACTCTGTTTCTAAAAAAATGGCGACAAACACCGCAAATGATTGTCGATGGCGGTTCCGGATGGCGTGACCCGCAAAACTTGGGAACAATGATGGTTCAATGTGAAGAAACAATATTCTGTCAGGCAATCAAGGCGTTTTTTACAGAAGCACGGCAAACACAATATCTTTCAACTTGGAAAAACTTAAATCAGATCGCAAAGGAAACGATCGCTTCCTTCTTAAAAACAATGAATGATCTTGACGAAGGAAAAGTTATTTATGAACTAGCAAAAATGATCCCGGAAAACAGTACGATTTTTGCCGGAAACAGTATGCCCATTCGTGATGTGGATACTTTCTTCCATCAAACGAAGAAAAAAATACACTTACTAGCAAATCGCGGGGCAAACGGAATTGATGGCGTCGTCTCCACAGCAATCGGAGCGGCTATATATAGAAATCCACTTTACCTTGTGATTGGGGATTTGTCGTTTTTCCATGATTTAAACGGACTGCTTGCCGCAAAATTGAACCATATTTCCATCAATATTATTTTAATCAACAATGACGGTGGCGGTATATTCTCATTTCTCCCGCAATCAGAGCTTAATAGGCATTATGAACTGTTATTTGGGACACCGATTGGCATTGATTTTTCCTATGCGGTGAAAATGTATGGCGGAGAATTTTATAAAGTATCCAATTGGAAAGAATTTGACCAAGCAATTGAAGCAACTACCGAAAAAAACGGAATTCAGGTTATTGAAGTTCAAACCAATCGGCAAGCGAATCTTGAATCCCATCGCAATATGTGGCGACTTATCGGGGAAGAAATAGACCGGTATTTTGAGGCGATGAAAAATGGTCATTAATCTAAACGGTGTCAACTATTATTACGAAATAGCCGGTCATGGGGAACCTCTAATGCTATTGCATGGATTTACCGGAGATGTTTCAACCTGGAAGCTGTCCCGATTATCGGATTCCTTTAAAGTTATTACAATTGATATTATTGGTCATGGTAAATCGGACGCACCGGCCGATCCGAATAGATACACAATGGAAGCTGTGGCAAAAGATTTATGCGACATGTTAAATATTCTGGGCATCAACCGAATTCATTTGCTGGGTTATTCAATGGGCGGCCGGCTTGCTCTAAGTTTTACCATGTTCTATCCGGAACGTGTAAAAACATTAATTCTTGAAAGTAGCTCCCCTGGTTTAAAAACCGAGGAAGAAAGAAAAAACCGCATCCGGCAAGATGAGTATTTGGCAAATACTATTTTAGAGGACGGAATCGAGCATTTTGTCAATTATTGGGAAAACATACCGCTATTTAAAAGTCAAACCCAGTTGCCGGAACAAGTGCAAAAATCGATCCGCAAACAACGCTTAAAAAACTCCCCGCTTGGACTGGCAAACAGTTTACGGGGAATGGGCACAGGGAGACAACCTTCCTGGTGGGATCATCTCCAGAAATGTGAACTCCCGGTTCTCTTATTAACCGGTGAACTTGATCAAAAGTTCTGCCGAATTGCCAAAGATATGGAGGCGGACTTACCTAACTGTCAGCATATTATCTTCCCAAATGTCGGACATACCATCCACTTGGAAGAAATTGACACATTCGATCAATCGGTTTTACTCTTTTTAAACAAATAGATACTTATTTATCATTTCGTATAGCACTTGATCCATCGATTTTGTGGCTAATTTGATTACACAACCGGTTTTTTATGAGGCAATGAACAAAACAAACAGGCTTTTCAAAAGAAGAAATCTACTTTTGAAAAGCCATCCGCCGCCCTTTCTAGTCAAATTTACTTTGTAAGTCTTTCGCTAATTTAAAAACCATGATCCGTTCGCCGGTATTTGTACTAATATCTGTATAAAAGCTAGTAACTTCATAACCGGTAATTTCAAAAATGATTTTTTTTAACTCATCTGCACCCGATTCTACCAAA
>ENA-UOWJ01000379-UOWJ01000379.1-bioreactor-metagenome-genome-assembly--contig:-NODE-379-length-20586-cov-17.628757_pt1 | contig 20586 bp, 16 predicted proteins | sample MGYA00238156_ERZ761611 | MGnify/ENA primary metagenome ERZ761611 (study PRJEB28900, sample SAMN06268034) | bioreactor metagenome | isolation source: Joint BioEnergy Institute, California, USA...
AAAAACGGTTTTCTCTATAGAAATTAATATTTATCTACAAAAAGTCGTTTGGAGCTTTAGCTAAACAGAGTGATAATGTGCAGTTAAATTTTTCGCCCTATTGATTGAGTTTTTATGTCACATATTTCTGTATTACTTCACGAAACGATTGATGCCTTACTGGCTGGTCGCAATACGGGAATTTATGTGGATGGAACCTTTGGTCGCGGTGGGCATACACGTTTATTGCTTTCCAAATTGGATGAAAATGCACGCGTCTACGCCTTCGATAAAGACCCGCAAGCATTGGCTGTTGCCGCAGAACTGGAACAGGAAGATTCACGTTTTAAAATTATCCATGCCAGCTTCGCTGATTTAAAACAGGCATTAGCTGAGCAGGGTATTGAAAGTGTAGATGGTGTGATGGCTGACTTAGGGGTGTCTTCACCGCAGCTGGATCAGGCAGAACGCGGTTTCAGCTTTATGAAAGATGGCCCGCTAGATATGCGCATGGACAACTCGCAAGGTCCGACTGCAGCAGAATGGTTGGTGAATATTGAAGAAGAAGCACTGGCTAATGTGATTTTTCAGTATGGGGAAGAGCGTTATAGTCGCCGTATAGCCAAAGCGATCAAGGCTGCCGGATATATTGATACCACAGCCAAACTGGCGGAAATTGTGAAAGTTGCCCATCCAAAATGGGAAAAAAATAAACATGCTGCCACCCGAACTTTCCAGGCAATTCGTATTGCTATTAATAAAGAATTAGAAGATATTGAAACTTTCCTCCCTCAAGCGGTTGAGATTTTAAAACCAGAGGGACGTTTGGCTGTGATCAGCTTCCATTCACTGGAAGACCGGTTGATTAAGCAGTTTATTCAAAAAGAATCAACGCTTGAAGAAGATTCAGGCTGGGGAATGCCGCAACAACAAAAGGATACGCGACGTTTAAAGAAAATCGCCCGGGTCAAGGCAAGTGATGAGGAAGTTAAAGCCAATCCTCGTTCACGTAGCGCATGGCTGCGCGTGGCAGAACGTTTAGCTTAATAGGCACATCATGAAAACTGAAGTGGTTGATAAAAAAACAGAAAAGTTATGGCTGAAAAAAGTCATTGTTTACCTCATATTAATGTTGATGGTCTTCATCAGTGCGGTATTTGTCGTCTTCCAAGTCTTTGAATACCGTCAGGATAACCGCAAACTGAGCACCTATCTGCGTGAACGGGATGATTTGAATGCAGAGTGGGGACGTTTGCTGATTGAACAGCAGACCTTTGGTGCGACCGCGCAGATTGGTACCCGTGCAGTGACCCAGTTAAGGATGTATTCACCTCCGATTTCACAGAGTGTCGTGATTTCCTTACCACAACCTTCAGATGAGAAAAAATAAGGCTAGCGCTCGAACATGGTAGACAAGAGAAAGAAGCAACCGGTACGTAAAAAGCAGTCCGTCACCGAGAAAAATGCCTTAAATGTTTATATCAACCGTTTTTACATCATGTGGGCCGTGGTGCTGCTGTGTTTTGTGACACTGATCGGCCGAGCTTTCTATGTGCAGATTATCAATAAAGACTTTCTGCAAAATAAAGCCAATGCCAATATTTTACGAACCAATACCATCAAGGCCATGCGTGGCGTAATTTATGATCGTAATGGTATTCCGCTGGCGATCAGTACGCCGATTATGAAAATCGTGATTGACCCACGTGACTATTTTGATAATAAAAAACTCTATGATGAAACCATGCTGGCACTACAGAAAGAGCCGAATAGCCGTAAACTAAAACGCCAGCTCCCAGATAAAAACCTGAATCTGGATGAGCTGGCTGATGCAGTGGGTATGGATCGTGCTGAATTGCGCAAAAAGATGGAAGAGCGTCCACGTTCACGTTATCTGATCCTGAAAAAAGAAGTGCCGCCACAACAGGCGGAACTGATCATGAAGCGTAATTTCCAAGGTGTGTATACCGAGAAAAACTATAAGCGCTATTATCCTCAGCCCCAGCCAAACTCCCAGATTATTGGTCTGACCAATAGTGAGGGAATTGGGATCGAAGGTCTGGAGATGCAGCTGAATACCCGTCTTGCCGGTCAGGATGGTGAACAGCAGATTATCCGTGACAAAAAAGGCAACCGCGTTAAAGAACCGGAAGTGATTAAAGAAGTGGAGCCGGGTGAAAATATTACCCTGAGTATCGACTCACGTTTACAGTACATTATGTATCGTGAACTGACTGCAGCAGGCGTCGCCAATAATGCCCGCTCCGCAACAGCGATTGCAGTCGACGTCAAAACCGGTGAAATTCTGGCAATGTCTTCTTGGCCCTCTTATAACCCGAATGACAAGAATGGCTTATTAAATAAAGACGCAATGCGTAACCGTGGCGCTGTCGATTCCTTCGAGCCGGGTTCAACCATGAAGCCGCTAACTGTGGCGATGGCTCTAGAGAGCGGGAAATATACGGCCAATTCGGTCATCAATACGAGTCCAGGTAGTATGCGGGTCGGAAACCACACTATTCGTGATACGCATAACTATGGTCAGTTGACACTGGGTGGCATTATCCAGAAATCATCAAACGTCGGTGTAGCTAAATTAGCTTTGTCACTGCCGTATGAAACTTTACCGACTTTCTATAAACGTCTTGGTTTTGGTCAGCGTTCCGCAGTGAAATTTCCGGGCGAAAGTTCCGGTCTGATTCTGCCGCCAAGTAAATGGAATGTGTCTGAAGTAGCAACCATGGCCTATGGTTATGGTCTGAATGCGACTGTGCTGCAATTGGCTGATGCCTATGCCATGCTGGCGAACAAAGGTGTGAAAGTGCCTTTAAGCCTGTATAAATTAGAAGAACAGCCACAAGGCGAGCAGATGATTGATCCACAAATCGCAGAACAGGTTCTGCTGATGATGGAAACTGCGACGCTGCCTGGTGGTACAGCAACCCGTGCAACCGTACCTGGTTATCGTGTTGGAGGTAAAACGGGTACTGCGCATAAATTGCGTGCCGACCGTAAAGGCTATTCAACTAGTGAATACCGTGCTTTATTTGCTGGTGTAGCACCCGTGAGTGATCCGCGTATTGCTATGGTGGTGGTCGTGGAAAATCCGCAAGGGTCTTATTATGGTGGTACGGTATCTGCACCTGTCTTTGCCCGTGTGATGCAGGAATCTTTACGCCTGCTAAATGTCCCGTTGGACAAACCTTTAGAATCTCCCAAAGTCCAGTAAATAGGTGATCAATGTCCATTACATTTCAAGATCTCTACGCCGTTCAAGAACCTGCTGAGTGGATGCGACAATCCTTTCAGGGTTTCGAACTGGACAGCCGCAAAGTTAAACTGGGGCAAATTTTTATTGCCCTGACCAGCTTGTCTCAACCTGAAAAAACCGCAGAATATGCCAAAAAAGCCCTGTCATTGGGTGCACTGGCCGTAATTTCAGAACAAGAGCTAGGTGTTACTCCAGCTTTGGTAGTACCCAATGTCCGTCACTTGATGGGCGAGTGGCAAAAGCGCTATCTGCAAGCGACTCAGCCAGTCAAGGCTGCCCGTATTCTGGCCGTAACTGGTACCAATGGTAAAACCACAATTTCCCGTCTGGTTGCTGAGTTGCTGATGCTGCAAGGCAAAGCTTGTGCAGTTATGGGGACTACAGGGAATGGTGTTTTGCCGAATCTGGAAGCCTCTTCTCATACCACACTGGATGCCCTGCAATTGCAAAATGCCTTGCATGCCTATGCACAGGCAGGCGCGGAATTTGCTTCAATTGAAGCGAGTTCGCATGGTCTGGAGCAGGGCCGTCTGAATGGTTGTGCGATTGAAATTGCGGCTTATAGCAATTTAAGTCGTGACCATCTCGACTATCACGGTACGCTGGAAGCTTATGCAGAAGCAAAATCGCGTTTATTCAGCTTTGAATCTCTGAAAGTTGCAGTCATCAATATTGATGACGCACATGCAAAAGTGATGCTGAATGCTGCAAAAGCCAATCCGAATCAGCCGAAAATTCTGACTTATTCTTTGTCGCAAGCAGCTGATTATCAGGTTCAGGATATCCAGTACAGTATTTCCGGTGCTGAATTTAAATTGATCACTGCACAAGATACATTTACTGTGCATAGTCCTTTGCTGGGTCATTTTAATATCGAAAATCTGGTTGCCAGCCTGGTTGTGGCAGAGCAAGCCGGTTTTGCATTAGCCGATTTAATTGCAACTGTGCCCGAGCTGAAAGGTGCCCCAGGCCGTATGCAGGTCATTCGTGATGATGAGCGTTTATTTGTTGTGGATTATGCACATACTCCAGATGCCCTCACTCAGGTCTTGCTTACGCTGAAGCGCCATGTCAGTCAAAAACTCTGGGTTGCTTTTGGTTGTGGCGGTGACCGTGATCGTGGCAAACGCCCGTTGATGACTCAAGCGGCCCTCGAAGGTGCTGATATTGCAGTGCTGACTTCGGACAATCCACGTACTGAAGATCCAAACCAGATTTTCGCTGACATGAAGCAGGGTATCGATTTTTCAGGCAAAACCTATCATGAAATTCATGACCGTCGTGAAGCAATCCGCTTTGTAGTCGACCAGGCGCAGCCAGGTGACATTGTGGTGATTGCCGGTAAGGGACACGAAAATTATCAGGAGATTGATGGGGTGCGACATTGGTTTGATGATGTGGTCGAGGTACAGGCCGCGATTGATGCCCAGCATCACAACCGTGATTTAGCATTTCCAGCGCATTAGGATTTTACATGCATACTTCAACAACAAGTACCGTGCCTCTAGAGCCATGGACAATTGAACAGTTACAGCAAGCCACTCAGGGTTATTGGCTGAATGATAAAAAACCTGAAGGCCAGATTAAGCGGATTTTAACTGATTCCCGTCATGCCGAAGCAGGTGATGCTTTTCTGGCATTGAAAGGTGAGCGTTTTGATGCGCATGACTTTATCGCACAAGTGGCTGAGAAGGGCTGTGGAATCGCGATTGTCAGCCAACCTGTTGACGCAGAGATTTGCCAGCTAGTAGTTGAAGATACTCGCCTGGCGCTGGGTCATCTTGGCGCATATCGTCGTCAGCAAAATCCACAGCTCAAAGTCATTGCTTTGACTGGCAGTAGCGGTAAAACCACGACCAAGGAAATGCTGGGCAGTATCCTGTCACGTCTGGCACCGACTTTAGTCACTCGCGGTAACCTGAATAATGATTTGGGTGTCCCAATGATGTTGCTGGAACTGCGTGCTGAACATCAGTATGCGGTGATGGAGCTGGGTGCGAGCCATCAGGGTGAAATTGATTACACTTCCAATCTGGTACAGCCGCATGTGGCCGGTATCATTAATATCGGTACTGCACACTTAGGTGAGTTTGGTGGCCGTGATGGGATTTGTCGCGCTAAATCTGAAATCTATTCACATATTTCTGAAACTTCGATTGTGCCTGCAGCGGATGATTATGCCGAGCAGATTCGTGCAGCCGTCAAAACCGAGAAGACTCTAAGTTTTGGTCAGGGCGGTGATGTCTATGCAACTGACGTAGAACTACATCCGCAATCTGCGACTTTCACGTTAAATACACCACAAGGCACTATAACTGTAAATCTGCCATTTGCTGGTGAACACAATGTGCAGAACGCAACTGCAGCAGTGGCTTTCTCTTTGGCGATTGGTATTAGTCTGGATGATATCGTGGCTGGCCTTGAACAGGCTGTTGGTGCCAAAGGTCGTTTGAACTTTATTCCGCACAAAGATTTTTTATTTATTGATGATACCTACAATGCCAATCCAAGCTCGATGCGTGCAGCGGCTGAAGTTTTAGCGCAGCAGCAGGGTATTCGAGTGATGGTGACCGGTGATATCGGTGAACTGGGTTCATCTGCCGCGATCGAGCATTATAAACTTGGTCGGGATCTGGTATCGGTCAAAGGCATTAATTTTGTGGTGGCTGTGGGTGAATTTGCTCCAGCTGCACAAGAAGGTGCACGTAGTACGCAATATGGTAAGAAGATGCAGGCTTTCCTCAATCAGGAGCAGGCTTTACCATTTTTAATTGATTTGATTGAAACACATCATCCCCAGCCAATGTCTTTTCTATTTAAAGGGTCGCGTTTTACCCATATGGAAACATTAATGGCTGCATTGATGGAGAAACTCTAAATGCTGTTATGGCTATTTGACCAGCTGGCGGGCTTTGATAGCACGTTTCAGGTGGTTCGTTATTTAACTTTACGTGCTTTGCTCAGCGTTTTGACTGCTATGACTATCGGTTTGGTCTTGGGTCCGATCATGATTCGCAAATTGCAGGCACTAAAATATGGTCAGGCAGTAAGTTCGTTTGCTCCTGAGAATCATGCCAAGAAAATGGGTACACCGACCATGGGTGGGGTATTAATCCTGCTCTCGATCGGGATCTCCACCTTACTGTGGGCGGACCTGACGAATCCTTATGTCTGGATTGTGCTCTCGGTGATGGTGATTTTTGGTGCCGTTGGTTGGGCGGATGACTGGATTAAAATCCGTTATAAAGACAATGCCGGTTTACCTGCACGCAAGAAATTCTTTTGGACGTCTGTAGGTTCAATCGGTGCTGGTATTGCACTGTATGTGATCGCACAGCAGCAACCGAATCCAGTTGTGACTGCCAACATGCTGGATGTGTTGATTCCATTCTTTAAGGATCACACCATTCCATTGTCTGTGATTCCGCTGGGAATTGGCTTCATTATTTTCACTTACTTCGTGATTAATGGTGCATCCAATGCCGTAAACCTGACCGATGGTCTGGATGGTCTGGCAATTATGCCAATTGTCCTGGTTGCGGCAGGTTTAGGGGTATTTGCTTATCTGGCAGGCGATGTACGTTTCGCTAACTACTTACATATTCCTTATGTGAAATATTCTTCTGAACTGGTGGTGATCTGTGCTGCGATGATCGGTGCCGGTCTGGCATTCCTCTGGTATAACGCTCATCCAGCTCAAGTGTTTATGGGTGATGTGGGTGCGTTATCTTTAGGTGCAATGCTGGGTACGATTGCCGTGATGGTACGTCAGGAAATCGTGTTTGCGATTATGGCAGGTGTATTCCTGGTGGAAGCAATTTCAGTCTTCCTGCAAATCGGTTCATTAAGAATGCGTAATAAACGGGTATTCCTGATGGCACCTTTGCATCACCATTATGAAAAGAAAGGTTGGCGTGAAACTCAAGTCGTCATCCGTTTCTGGATTATTACGATTATGCTGGTAGTTTTGGGTCTAATGACCTTAAAATTACGCTAAGAAATGCATTTGAAAAAGTCGGCGCATGCCGGCTTTTTTGTTTTGGAGAAATTAAAAAATGAACCTACTGATGTGTCCTGTTTGTCGTGAGCAGTTACGCTTAAATGAACGTACATGGCGCTGTGACAATCAGCATAGCTATGATGTAGCCAAGCAGGGTTATGTGAATCTGCATGTGGTGCAGCATAAACATAGTAAAAATCCGGGTGATACGCCTGAATCTGTGCAGGCACGCCGTGCATTTCTGAGTGCAGGTCATTATGCGCCTTTGCAACAGGCTGTGGTCAAGAAAATCCGTGAGCTGCGGATTGAAAATCTGCTCGATATTGGTTGTGGCGAAGGCTATTACACCAATGCCATGCAGGCTGAAGTCATGCAATGTGTCGGCGTAGATATTGCCAAAAATGCAGTTCAGGTTGCAGCTAAACTGAATAAAGAAATTACCTGGGTGGTAGGGACAGGGGCAACCTTGCCGGTATTGGATCAATTCATTGATCTCTGTACCAGCTTATTTAGCCCGATTCCGAAACAGGAAATCTTGCGGGTATTAAAGCCAAAATCTTATTTGATGGTAGTGACGCCTGCACCACAACATTTGTACGCGATGCGTGAAGCCTTATTTGAGGAAGTGAAAGCACACGAGCCACAGAAATTTGTTGAGCAGTTGCAGGATGTATTTAATATGGTAAGTGAACAGGTGATTGATGCGCCAATGACTTTGCCTCAAGTGGATTTAAAAAACCTGATTGCTATGACTCCCTATGCTTATAAAGCCAAACCTGAACGCCGTTTGGCACTTGAGCAGCAGGATCAATTCGATTTAATGGCCCAATTCCAGATTTATGTATTTCAGAAGAAGTAAATCGGTTATTTAGAAATAAAAAATCCCTCATTATTGAGGGATTTTTTATTGGTTCAGATTATTCAATTTCTTCAATCAAGTTTTCCAAAGGATCCACCACCCGATTTGGTTGTAGTGGCTGGTCTCTTGGCGCCACTCTTTCATCATCCGGTATGCGAATTTCCTGATCAGGCAAATCTTCAAAATCATTGCTTTGTCGTTTAGGTGCTACAACCGGGGCAGGGCGATATAGAGGCGTCGCTAAAGGTGGAGAAGACGGATCATGCTGTTCCTGCTCACCTTGCACTACTTTATTACGGTTAATAGGTGCTTTAGCATTACGATCCAGGCGAACCCAAGCTTCTGGTGTACCTTTTAAGGCATTACCCATAAAGTCGGTCCAGATTGGTAAGGCTGCCACGCCACCGTATTCACGGCGACCTAAAGTTTTTGGCTGGTCGAAACCGACCCAGGCAACGGTGACCAGCTTGCCATTAAAACCTGCAAACCAGGCATCTTTGGCATCATTGGTGGTACCGGTTTTACCCCCAATATCGCTACGACCAATTCTTAAAGCAGCACGCCCCGTACCATGCTGAATCACATCACGCAGGATATTGGCCATATCATAAGCAGAACTAGATTTTAAAATACGTTCTGCCTGACGGTAATTACTGTCTTCAGCCGAGATTTTTGGTGTCTCTGGTTTTTGCGCTAGGGTCTTGTTATTGATTTCAATTGCTTCATCATCAGGAGTGAGTGCGCCTGTTGGTTGAGGACTTTCTTCCTGAGCATTAATACACGAGATGCAGGCATATTCAGGCTTAGCCTCAAAAATAGTCTTGCCATAGGCATCTTCGATACGCGTAATAAAATGTGGCTGAATCCGATAACCGCCATTGGCGAACGTAGCATAACCAGTGGCCATCTGGATTGGTAAAACCTGAGGCGTGCCTAGAGCAATGGTGTAGTTACGTGGAATCTGGTTATCCTGCAAGCCAAAATCCATAAATAACTGACGGGTACGTTCAATACCGACGGTTTGTAATAGACGAACTGAAACCGTGTTACGTGACAGATATAAAGCACGACGTAAAGGAATCATCCCTAAATAACGGCCATCCGAATTACGCGGACTCCATTTACCAATAGTAATCGGTGCATCATTGACCATGGTGTGTGGAGTCATACCACGTTCTAAAGCCAGAGCGTAAACGAAGGGTTTAATAGTTGAACCCGGCTGACGCCAGCCTTGAGTCGCACGGTTAAATTTGGATTGATAAAAATTATAACCACCCACAATGGCTTCAATCGCACCATTATTCGGGTTCAATGCAATTAATTGGCCCTGTACCTGAGGCGTTTGTACCAGTGCCCAGGAACTTTTATTCTCGTTAGGTCTTAAACGAACAATATCTTTAACTTTAACAATCTGTGAGGCTCTGCTTGGTGCAGCACCTACACTATCTGCACTACGATAAGGACGGGCCCAGGACATGCCTGACCAAGGCACAGTTACGGTTGTACCATCCTGCATCAACGCTTCAAAGCTATTATTATTGACCTTGGTCACTTCAGCAGGGTAAGTGTTGGCATAGACACGGAAATTTTGCAGGGGCTGATCATGAGCCTCAGCACCTCGCCAGCCATGACGACGATCATACGCCTCTAAACCATCCTGTACTGCCTGTTCAGCATAAGCCTGACGTTCACTGTGGATCGTCGTGTAGACTTTATAACCTGAATCTATGGCCTGTTCACCAAAATTTTCTACTAGTTCGGAGCGAACCATTTCACCGACGTAGGGAAATTTGTTACGCGTACTGCGGTCAGGCATATCCAGGTTAATCGGTTCAGCAATGGCTTCCTGATATTGGCTTTGATTCAGATACCCCAATTGCAGCATGCGACCTAAAATCCAGTTACGGCGCTCTAATGCACGTTTAGGGTTGGCCACCGGATTATAACGAGAAGGTGCTTTAGGTAGGCCAGCAATCATTGCCATTTGCGCAATCGAAAGCTCATCTAAACTTTTGTTGTAATAGATTTTGGCTGCTGCCGCGATGCCGTAAGCATTTTTCCCCAAGAAAATTTTATTGACATATAAAGTCAGAATTTCTTCTTTACTTAAATTCTGTTCTATTTTACGTGCCAGGAAAATTTCAGTCAGCTTACGCTTTAAAGTACGTTCGGGACTTAAATAGTAGTTTTTGGCGACCTGCATGGTAATGGTCGAACCACCAGTCTGTACATCAGAGCCGGTAATGGTTTCACTGACTGCACGTCCTAAGCCTTTAAAACTGATGCCGCTATGTTCGAAGAAACTGGAATCTTCTGCAGCGAGGAAGGCGTGAATAAATTCTTTCGGAATCTGTTCATAATTCACAGGAACAGAAAGCTTGCCACCATACTCTGCAATGAGCTCATTATCTGAGCTAAAAACTTGTAAAGGCTTTAATAAAGGTGCCTTTTTAAGCGTAGACATTTCAGGCAAAGATGGGGCAATATAGAGATACATGCCATAGAAACCCATCGGAATTGAGATCAAAATAATGATAATGATCAAAAAAAATGGATGAACAAGGCCTGAACAAGATAGCTTTTTCATAACAAGTAAGTTTTAATAAGAGCTAATGGCAAACTAATTACCGGTCAGTATATCCTTTAGATATACATATTGTTAGATGAGTTATTGTATCTGTATAAAATTATAGGCCGGCACAGATTGGTGAGTTTGTTTTTATTGGGGATAAAAAAATAATAGGAATTGTATTGTGCGCAGGTTATATCGTAAGCCAAATAAGGGGTTAATAGGAGTCGATATTAGTTCGACTTCTGTTAAAGTTTTAGAGCTCTCTGTAAAGAACGGTCGGTACTGGGTAGAAAGTTATGCTTTAGTCCCATTACCAGAAAGTAGTGTCGTTGAAAAAAATATTTTAAATCCAGAAGCGGTGGGTGATGCGTTGGGGCGTGCGATTAATTTGGCCAATACCCAGTCCAGTCAGTCAGCCTTTGCGATTCCAACTTCTATGGTCATCACCAAGATCATCGAAATGGATGCCGATATGTCGGATGATGAACGTGAAATTCAGATTCGTGAAGATGCCGAACAATATATTCCTTTCCCACTTGATGAAGCCAGTCTGGACTTTGAAGTTCTGCCAGACCGTTTAACCAATCCGAACCGGGTCAATGTCCTGTTGGTAGCGACCCGAATCGAAAATGTTGAAGCGCGTTCTGAAGTACTGCAAATTGCCAATCTCAATCCAAAAATTGCAGATGTCGAAAGTTTTGCATTAGAAAATGCATTCAAGGTGTTTTCGGATACCTTACCGATGGGGGTAAATACTGTCGGGATCCTGGATATTGGTCATAGTATGACGACCTTATCCGTCATGCAAAATAACAAGATCATTTATACCCGTGAGCAGGTTTTTGGTGGCAAACAGCTGACTCAGGAAATCCAGAACCGTTATGGATTGTCTTTTGAGGAAGCAGGGCGTGCTAAAAAAACCCGTGCCTTACCGGATGATTATGACATCGAAGTGCTGGAACCTTTCCTGGATGCAGTCGTGCAGCAGGCAGCGCGTTCATTACAGTTCTTCTTCTCTTCATCTCAGTTTAACGAGATTGACCATATTTTATTGGCAGGGGGGAATGCCAATATTCCAGGTCTGGCAAAACTATTACAGCAAAAACTCGGCTACCGGGTCACGATTGCCAATCCATTCCTGCAAATGGGCTTTTCTCCTCAAATTGATATTAAAAAAATTGAAAATGACGCGTCCTCACTCATGGTTGCATGTGGTTTGGCATTGAGGAGTTTTGATTAATGGCAAAGATTAACTTACTCCCTTGGCGCGATGAGCTAAGAATTAAAAGAAATAATGAATTTGTAGCGATTTGCGCAGGGGCACTTTTTCTAGGATTGGCAGCAGCAGGTTCAACCTGGTTCTATTACGATCAAAAACTTCAGGATCAGGAACAGGCCAACCAGCTGGTGGTCAGTACTAACCAGAATCTGGATGTACAGCTGAAAGCATTGGATGGTTTACAAGACCAGCGTAATGCAATTGTTGAACGTATGAAGCTGATTCAGGGTTTACAGACTCAACGGCCGATCGCAGTTCACCTGATTGATGAAATTGTACGGGTCACACCAAGCAATATGTATATTACCAAATTCCAGCGTACCGGCGATAAATTCACCATTGAAGGTAAGGCGGAAAGTCCAAATACAGTGGCTGAATTGCTACGTAATCTGGAAGCTTCTACTTGGTATCGTAATGCATTTATGAATGCTTTCCTGGTTGCTGAAGAGCCAAAAGATAAAGCGCCATCCTCAGTGATTCCTCGAGTAGAAGAATCTTATGGCAGCTTTACGGTCACGGTTGATCTGGATCAAATCGCTGAGCCAACACTTAAAGAAGGACAAACACCAGCCACAACTACAGCGGAGGCATCATCATGAGTAATGACGGATTCGATGAATTAAGCCAAGACGTAGTGGCTGTTCCTAGAAAAAAAATGACAGTTGAGAAATTCTTTCAACAATTCAATACACTAGATCCAAATAATTATGGTAGCTGGCCATTATCAGTCAAAATTACCTGCTGGATCTTTATTGTTATTCTGGTTTTTATGCTGGGGTATTTCGGGTTTATTCGCGGCAAGATAGAAGCAATTTCACAAGCCAGTGCTCAAGAACAAAACCTGTTAAATGAATTCCGGGAAAAGGAATCCAAGCTGCGTAATTTACAGCAGTATCAGATTCAGTTGCAGGAGATGGAAGCACGTTTTAATCAGCAATTGGAACAATTGCCGAAAGAAACTGAAATTCCAGGTTTGGTGGAAGATATCAACCTGAGTGGAGTGAACTCTGGACTGAAATTCAAGAATATTCGTCTTGAACCTGAAATCAAGCAGGAATTCTTTATTGAACAGCCAATCGCGATTGAAGCCACTGGGGATTATCATGCCTTTGGTTCTTTTGTGAGCAGTATTGCAGGGCTTTCGCGCATCGTTACACTGCATGACTTCACCATTACAGGAACTGAAAATAAAGAAAAGAAATCTGAAATTCCTGTCATTGATTATGTGGTAAAAGCAAAAACCTATCGGTATGTAGGTAATGCAGATGCTTCATCTACTCCGGCTACAACTGATATGCAGGGAGCTCAGTAATGAATATCATTAAAATTACTTCAGCTTTAACGCTCGGATTTTTATTGGTGGGCTGCGAATCAAGAATTGATGCAGTCAATCAGGAAATGGCCAATATTCGTAATCAACCGCCATTACCGATTGAGCCGGCACCAGATTTTATTCCGACAGAAATGTTTAATTATGCAGCTCATCAGCTGAAAAGTCCTTTTCTGCCGAGCTCTTTAGCGGCTGAATTGAAAATTATGGCAGGTAAGCGAGTTTATCCGAACTTGTCACGCCAATTACAGCCTTTAGAGAGTTATCCACTAGAGACCTTAAGCATGAAAGGCAGTATGCGGAATCAGGCGGGGCAGATTCTGGCTCTAATTCAAACGCCTGATGGGGAAATTGAACGGATACAACGTGGCAGCTATATGGGACTTAATCATGGTCGTGTAACGAGAATTACGCCGACACAGATTGACTTGATTGAGATTATTCCAGATGGCCGTGAGGGATATGTGGAACGTCCACGAAGTCTGGTTTTGATTGGGCCAGCGCCATAAGTTTTAAGGAATAAAAATGAATAAGAGTATTAAAGAATTTATTTTTGGGGATGCTAATACAATGAATCATGTGTTTCGTCAGTTTTCTATGGGGGCTGTCGCGATTGCTGTGATGCAAGCAGCGAGTGCGCAAGTTTCAATGACCAATGTAGTGCCAATGCAAATTCCTGGACAGGGAACTGAAATCCGGGTGATGTTTAATGGCTTGCCACCTCAGCCTCAAGCTTATCAGCTTGAATCTCCATCACGCCTGATTCTGGATTTTAATGAGGCACAACAAAATCTAAAACAGTCTAGTATTCCAGTCGCAACTGCTGAAGCTAGTTCAGTGGATGTTAGCTCGGATGCACAGCGTTCTCGTTTGACAGTGAATCTTGCTAATGCAGGTGCATTTACGACGCGTGTAGAAGGCAATACCTTTATTTTAAAAATTAATTCTGCTACTCCAGTCGCTATTGCTCAGCCTGTACAACAACAGGTCGCTCAGGGGATTACTAATATTGGTTTCCAGCGGGGTGCGCAAGGTGAAGGACTGGTGGTAATTGATCTGGCAGGTCAGAACACACCAGTCGATGTACAGCAGCAGGGAACCAAAGTGATTGTGCGGACTCTGGGCTCCAAGATTCCGGCACATTTGACCCGTCGCTTAAATGTGAATGATTTTGCTACACCAGTTTCGAGTGTAGACGCAGTCAATCAGAATGGCTCAGGTGTAATTACTATTCAATCTGCGGAAAGCTATGAATATATGGCTTTTCAAACTGATAATAAGCTGACGATTAGTTTGAAGCGTCCAGAAGTTAAAGGGCCTTTACGTCCTAAATCAGTCGCTTATACAGGCAAGAAAATTTCTCTAGATTTTCAGGATATTGAAGTCCGTCGAGTTCTACAGTTATTAGCCGATTTTACCGATATCAATATGGTTGCTGCAGATAGCGTACAAGGTAATATTACCTTACGCCTCAAAGAAGTGCCTTGGGATCAGGCTTTAGATATTGTGTTAAAAACCAAAAATCTGGATAAACGCCGTAATGGTAATGTGATCTGGATTGCACCAGTGGCAGAACTAATTAAGGCCGAAGAAGAAGAAGCTAAGGCTTTAAAACAAAGCGTTGCACTTGCACCGATTCAAACTGAATATATGCAGCTCAGTTATGCAAAAGCAGCAGATATTGAAAAACTGATTACTCAAAATAAAAGTGCATCAGGATCAGGTAATTCAAGTAATAGTACTAATAACGACGATAAAGAAAGTTTATTAAGTTCACGTGGCTCTATCTCTATTGATGCTCGTACCAATACCATTATTGTGAATGATACCCAGCCTTTTATCGATAAAATCCGGAATATGGTGGATCTACTTGATGTACAAGTGAAACAGGTAATGGTTGAGGCACGTATCGTTCGTGCAACCACTGACTTTACTAAAGAAATGGGTGTGAAATGGGGAATCCTGTCTCAAGGGATTACCAATAATAATCACCTTCTTGTGGGGGGGAGTGATACTACCCTATGGGATTTGAGAGATCCTCAAGAAAGTGATTTAGGCGGATTTACCTATGATATTCAACGCCCAGATAACCTAAATGTGGATTTAGGTGTCACTAGTCAAGGTGCAAGCCGTATTGCTTTTGGCTTAATTAGCCTTTCTGATTTTATGCTGGATCTTGAACTTTCTGCGCTACAGGCAGATGGTTATGGTGAAGTGATTTCTACGCCAAAAGTGCTCACTGCTGACAAACAAAAAGCAACCGTTGCCTCCGGTTCGCAAATTCCATATCAGTCTGCAGAAGGTGGTGGTGCTAATGCAGTGTCGACTACATCATTTATTGATGCAACTTTAAGTTTAGATGTAACACCAAGTATTACTCCAGATGGTAAGGTGCAGATGGAATTGAATATTACCAGTGACTCACCAGGAAACCCGACCCCAACTGGACAGTTAACCATTAATAAAAATCAGATTAACACTAATGTACTGGTTGATAATGGTGAAACAGTAGTACTTGGTGGTATTTTTGAGCAAGAAACTCGAAATGCACAAACTAAAGTTCCTTTCTTGGGCGATCTACCTTATTTAGGTCGTTTATTCCGTAAAGATGTAAAATCAGATAACAAGCGTGAGTTACTGATTTTTGTTACACCTCGAATTGTTAATGACAGTGTTTCAAGAAATCATTAATATATTTTGAATTTAACAAAATGAATAGGTGACTCCTTGCCAAGCAAAGAGTTTGAAACCCTGCCAAATATCTATTTGGTAGGGCCGATGGGGGCCGGTAAAACAACAGTAGGACGACATTTAGCAGAACTGTTAGGACGAGAATTTCTGGACAGCGATCATGAAATTGAGCGGAAAACAGGGGCTACGATTCCCTGGATCTTCGAAAAAGAGGGTGAAAAGGGTTTTCGTCATCGTGAAACTGTTGTAATTGATGAGTTAACCTCACGTCCACAGCTGGTACTTGCGACTGGTGGTGGTGCAATTACTCAGGCTCCTAATCGGGATTATTTAAAGCAGCGAGGCATCGTTGTTTATCTTTACACTCCAGTTGAAATTCAGCTTCAGCGAACCTATCGCGACAAAAACCGTCCCTTGTTACAAGTCGAAAATCCTGAACAGAAACTCAGAGATCTGCTTGCAGTGCGGGATCCGTTATACCGGGAAGTCGCACATTACATTATTGAGACCAATCAGGGAGCTGCACGAGATCTGGCGCAGCGTATTCTGAATCTCATCCTTCCAAAAAAATAAGTTCAGTTGAAAAAGTGGTTATCCTCTCATGAAAACCTTATATGTCGAACTCGGTGAACGTCGTTATCCCATTTTTATTGGCAGTAACTTGAATCCTCAGGAATTGCTTGAGCCCTATATTCATGGCAAGCAGGTGATGATTGTCAGTAATGATACGGTGGCACCACTCTATCTGGATCGCTATAAGGCTGCATTAGAAAATTTGGGTAAAACTGTGGCGACCTGTATTTTGCCGGATGGTGAGAAATACAAAAATATTGAGCATCTAAACCTGATTTTTGATGCATTGCTTGAGGCGGGTTTTAACCGTGATTGTACTGTTCTGGCACTCGGTGGTGGTGTTATTGGAGATATGGCCGGCTTTGCTTCTGCCTGTTTCCAGCGTGGTGTCTATTTTATTCAGGTGCCAACGACTTTACTCTCTCAAGTGGATTCCAGTGTGGGGGGTAAAACCGGCATTAATCATCCACTGGGTAAAAACATGATTGGTGCTTTCCAGCAGCCACAAGTGGTGCTGGCAGATATGTCACAGCTGTCAACTTTACCAGATCGTGAGCTATCTGCCGGTTTGGCTGAAGTGATCAAATATGCCTTACTCGGAGATGAAGATTTTCTGGTCTGGTTAGAAGCCAATATGGAAGGTCTTATTGCCCGTGATGAGCAATTGCTGGCCGAAGCGGTTTATCGTTCATGTGCGCATAAAGCCCGTATTGTAGCGAATGATGAAAAAGAGCAGGGTGAGCGTGCTTTACTTAATCTCGGTCATACATTTGGTCATGCGATTGAGTCTTATCTGGGTTATGGTGAATGGCTGCACGGAGAAGCGGTAGCAACCGGTATGGTGATGGCAGCAGATTTATCCCATCGCATGGGTTGGATTTCATTAGAAGACCTTGAGCGTACAAAAAAAATCATTTCTCGTGCGCAATTACCTATTGTTTGTCCTAAAATCCCACTTGACGATTTCCTGGCTTATATGGCTCACGACAAGAAAGTTTTAAATGGGCAGCTTCGTCTTGTATTATTGCAGCAACTTGGAAAAGCGGTCATTACTCGAGACTTTGATGTCGAGTTGATGCAACAGGCGATTTTAGCTCATCAGGCATAGGTTTAAATTTTTATGACAGCATTACGTACCCCTTGGCAAAAGATTCAGCATTATTTCTGGCTGGTCTGTGGCGTATGCTGTCTATTTGCTGCCTTGGTTTTTTGGGCTATCACTGATACAGATGAAGTTGTAGAAGTAGAGAAGAAGCCGGAAACGGAAGTTGAATTACAGATTCAACCAGAAAAAGTGGCCTCAATGACCCATCTTGGTGCACTTTCTGATGAGGTTAAGCCTCTTGATCTCAATACTCGGATTGTTGTCAATGTTAGTCATGAGCCTGAATTCCGTGGAACCAAATATATTGGTGAAGTAAAGAAACAGCATGCGATTGAGCTATTTCGTGTAGGTAATGAAGCCATTCTAAAAACCTTCCTGAAAAAGCAGCAGGATCGTAAGCCTTTTGTTTATTTAAGGCTTTCGGGTGAGAACCAGCCTGAACAATATGTATTGTTATATGGTCTGTATAAAACCGCAGCAGAAGCTCAACAGGCTTTATCAGCGCTCAATCTGAATCTGCCTAAATCCGTCCAGCCTAAAGTTGTGGCCATGCAACAATATGCCAGTCTAGTCAACAGTATGGGTTCGGAAGAACTGGCAAGTAATCAAAAACTTTATGAAATTCAGTTGAAAAATGTACCTTTACCGAAAGTCGATGAATCCGTACAGATCAGACCGAAAGCTCAACCTTCAGCCCCTGTGGTCACCCCTAAAGAAAGCACCACGAGTACCACGATTGTTCGACGTGATCAGGAAGGTAATGTAGTGGATGTACAGAAATCTCAAAGTCATGTCGAAGGAAGTCCGCGCTCATCAAATGGCAATTCTCGACCTCAAGAAAACGAGATTAGTGATCCATTTAACTAGGCCGGTCTAAAATAGCGCACGGACACTTTATCTTTATTATAAATGTGCGCTTTTGGTGCAAAAAATACGCACCATAAATAATCATAATTTTCCTTTTGTAGGCTAAATCTTTGTCATTTGTGTTGTTTTGATTTTTGCTCCTTAAGTTGGCATGAAATTTGCTTTATTGGTGCATGAATTGAATTAATCTCCCTGTTTTGGCGCGAAAATGATTCGATGAATAGGCGTAATTGTCATCTTTGTTGCTTATTTTTATCTTATCCATCAGCAAAATGAATGTTATTTTTCATGCATTCCGTCTGAAAAAGGATTATGTTGAAAAGATACTCAATGATATTTTGCTCTATAAAGCTGCTTAGCTTGCGGAGTAAATCAGACAGTCACGCACAGCAGAATTTAGATTGTTTAATAGCCTATCGGGCTTAGTGAAAAGAAGGGTACGCTATGCACATGCCATCGCCTAATAATGTAGCTCCCGCTCAAGGTTTATACCAACCGGATGAGTTTAAAGATAACTGTGGTTTTGGTTTGATCGCCCATATGCAGGGTGATGCCAGTCATGATCTGGTCAAGACCGCAATTCATAGTCTAAGTTGTATGACCCACCGTGGCGGTATTGCTGCTGATGGCAAGACCGGTGATGGTTGTGGTCTATTGCTGGCAATGCCTAAAGAATTCTTCCGTGAAGAGGCCAAACGCTTAAGTGACATTACCTTAAGTGAGATTTTTGCTGTGGGTACAGTATTCCTGAATCTGGATCCAGCATTAGCCGCACATGCAAAACAAGTCCTGACGAAAGAAATTGAAGAAGAAGGCTGTCGCGTTATCGCATGGCGTGTTGTACCGACGAATAATGATGCGCTCGGTGAGATTGCAATGCAGTCTCTACCAGCTTTTGAACAGGTGATTGTTAACTGCCCAATCGGTGTGACTGAAGTTGAATTCAACCGTAAATTGTTCCTTGCGCGTCGTCGTGCTGAACAGCAGTTAACCAGTGATCCATACTTCTATGTGACGACCTTATGCTCAACTGTAATCAGCTATAAAGGTCTGATGATGCCAGCAGCTATTGCTGACTTCTATACTGACTTGGCTGATGAGCGTCTGGCATCACATATCGTGGTCTTCCACCAACGTTTCTCTACCAATACATTGCCACGCTGGCCATTGGCTCAGCCATTCCGTTACCTGGCACATAATGGTGAGATCAATACCATTACGGCTAACCGTAACTGGGCAATGGCGCGTACGCCTAAATTTGAAAACCCGTTACTGCCAGGTCTGACTGAGCTGAATCCAATCGTAAACCGTACTGGTTCAGATTCATCTAGTCTGGATAACATGCTGGAAATCCTCGTGGGTGGTGGTATGGATTTGTTCCGTGCGCTACGTATGCTGGTTCCACCTGCTTGGCAGAACGTTGAAACGCTTGATGCTGATTTACGTGCATTCTATGAGTTCAACTCTAAACATATGGAAGCATGGGATGGCCCTGCTGGTTTAGTTATCCAAGACGGTCGTCATGCGATCTGTATGCTGGATCGTAACGGCTTGCGTCCGGCACGTTGGGTCATCACTAAAAATGGCTACATCACACTGGCGTCAGAAATCGGTGTATGGGGTTATGAACCTGAAGATGTCATTTCTAAAGGACGTGTGGGTCCTGGCCAAATGCTGGTGATCGATACTTATACCGGTAAAGTATTAGATACTCAGGATGTGAATAATCACCTGAAACGTATGCGTCCGTACCGTGAATGGTTACGTGAAAATGCTGTACGTCTACAAGGTAGCCCTGAGCTGGAAGAATATCTATGTGAGCGAGGCTTGAAAGGTGACAACCTGAAAGCGGCACAGAAAATGTTCATGGTAACTTTCGAGGAACGTGACCAGTTGCTGCGTCCAATCGCTGAAAGCGGTCAGGAAGCTGTGGGTTCTATGGGTGATGATACCCCGATGGCGGTTCTGTCACGTCAGGTACGTCATGTATCAGACTATTTCCGTCAGCAGTTCGCTCAGGTAACGAATCCGCCAATCGATCCATTACGTGAATCGATTGT